>Ga0209694_1000029_pt1 | contig 281550 bp, 263 predicted proteins | sample GluameincwithD2O_FD_187499 | JGI IMG/M metagenome (GOLD analysis project Ga0209694, IMG submission 187499) | Mouse cecum microbial communities from Vienna, Austria - Glucosamine amended microcosms incubated with D2O (SPAdes) (version 2) | ecosystem: Host-associated > Mammals > Digestive system...
ATATAACAAAATATACACTTTATTCAGTTGCCAAGGTCAGATATTTATTTTGGAGAAATATATCTGGCATTTTTAATGCAAAAAATACGCTATAGCCCATTGGAAATCAGGGTTTTCAGACGGTCTGGGGGAGGGGTGTATTGTGCTACTCGCTCCTTCTTGGGGAGAAACCGCAATTTTCAAAAAATATGGAGGAAAGATTATACAAGTTCTTTTGGACACCGGATATCATATCATCGTCCGTCCGCATCCGCAGTCGTTTATTTCAGAACATACTCTTATGGATAAGCTTATGTCGCAATATCCGGAATCGGATCAGCTTGAATGGAATCGCGATAATGATAATTTTGACGTATTAAACTGTGCGGATATAATGATTTCTGATTTTTCGGGAGTTATTTTTGACTTTGCTTTAGTATATGATAAGCCTGTTATATACGCTGATACAGAATTTGACAGCAGACCTTATGATGCATGGTGGCTCGACTACCCAATCTGGACGTTTTCCGCTCTTCCGCATATAGGTAAGAAACTGACTATTGAAAACATGGACGGTCTAAAAGATATGATTGATACATGCTTAAAAGACTCCCAATATGCAAAAGGGCGTGAGAAAGTCAGAGAAGAGACATGGAAATATCGAGGAGAAGGAACAAAGCGTGTGGTTGAGTATCTTCTTGATAAATATCATGATATAACGGCAGCGGAGGAGGAAAAATAAAATGTCTTTTATTGAAATTATAGATACATTATTATTTAAACCGCTTCAGTTGGTTTTTGAAGTTGTTTATGCTGTAACAAATTCATTAGTGAATAATCCGGGAATATCTATCATCGTTTTGAGCTTGATTATGAATTTTTTGGTACTTCCTCTTTATAGAAGGGCTGATGCTTTGCAGGAAGAAGAACGCCAAATGGAAATGAAGCTTCAAAAGGGAGTTGCGCATATCAAAAAGACTTTCCGCGGCGACGAACAGATGATGATACTTCGTACATATTACAGACAGAACAATTATAATCCGATATATGTCCTCCGTGGTGCAACATCGCTGTTTTTGGAGATTCCTTTTTTTATTGCTGCATACCGTTTCTTATCTGGACTTCAGTTGCTTGACGGAGTTGCATTTGGACCTATTGCCGATTTGGGAAGTCCTGACAGAATGCTGCATATTGCCGGAATGCCTGTTAATGTACTGCCAATTCTTATGACAGCAGTTAATCTGTGCTCTTGTGTAATATTTACGAAAGGCAGTCCGATGAAAATAAAGCTTCAGTTATATGGTATGGCAGCCTTCTTTTTTGTTTTCTTGTATTCTTCGTCGGCAGGTCTTGTTTTTTATTGGACGTTGAACAATCTTTTTTCGTTAGTGAAGACAATTTTTTATAAACTGAAAAACTCAAGAAGAATTGTAAATATTATTTTTACGGCGGCGGGAATCGTTGTCTGGATATATGGCTTTTTTGTGTACGAAATGCGTACACCCAAGCGTATGATTTTTTTTGCTGTATTAGGTATACTGTTACAAATGCCGACTGTAATGTCTTACCCTAAGAAACGTAATTGGCTAAAAGTAAAATCTGTCAGAAAAATTGCGGATAGAGTTTTGTTTAGGTCTGGTGGATTGTTTTTGGCTGTATTTACCGGAGTGCTTATCCCATCAACGGTAATAAAATCCTCTCCGCAGGAATTTGTTGCAAGCAGCACGAGCTTTTATAATCCAATATGGTTTATTGTCAGTTCTTTTTGCATAGCATTTGGTATATTTGTGATTTGGATGGGAGTATTCTATTGGCTGGCTGACGCTCAAGTAAAACCTGTTTTTGACAGGGCCATATGGATCTGCTCAGGTGTTATGGTTGTAGACTATATGCTTTTTAATAAAAATTTTGGAAATCTCTCATCTAGCCTGATATATGAAAACAAACTGGAATATGCATCTACAGACCAGTTGCGGAATCTTATTCTCATATTGGTGTCTGTATGTGTACTTTATGCAGTCTATAAACATTTCGAGAAGGCTGTATCAGAGATATTTATAATTGGAGTTGCTGTAATTACTATTATGTCAGTTCCTAACATATCTTATATCCATTCGTCTGTAGAAGAAGTAAAGAATCAAATTAATTCTGATATAGGAATGCCGGAGTTTACCATGAGTACAAAGGGGAAGAATGTCATAGTGCTTATGCTTGACAGGGCTATGGGAGAGCAAATCCCATATATTTTTGATGAAAAACCGGAATTAAAAGAACAATTTAAAGGATTTACATATTATTCTAATACGATATCATTTGGAGAAAAGACAAATTTTGGTTCTCCGGCGTTATTAGGAGGCTATGAGTATACTCCAATGGAATTAAATAAAAGAAAAGACGAGTCCTTAGTATCAAAACACAACGAGTCTCTAAAAGTAATGCCTGTGCTATTTGATCAAAATGGATATGAAGTAACTATGATCAATCCTGTATATGCGAATTATCAATGGATTCCTGATTTAACGATATACGATGATTATCCTGACATAAAAAAATATATAACAGGAGATAAATTTACAAATGCTGAATCCGCGGAGAAATTTATATCGTGTAACAAAAGAAATTTTTTCTGCTATAGCATATTAAAATCTATGCCATTGTGTGTTCAAAAACCATTTTATAATGATGGCTTATACAATCGTCTGGATACGGAGGAGGAAATTGTATATTCAATACAAAACTTAACCAGTTCTGTTTCAGCAGAAGGCATGGATAAGCGTTTTATGGAAGAGTATCGGGTGCTGGAGAACCTTCCCAATATCAGTAATATTGAGGATGGGGATATTGATACGTTTTTATTCATGGATAATGATATCACACATAATCCAATGTTACTTCAGAAGCCTGACTACGTGCCGTCATCAATGGTTGATAATACAAAATATGAGGATGTACCGTTTGAGCGTGTTTTAGGAGAGCAAACGCTGAAATTAGAGAATGGTTTTCAAATGATTCACTATCATGCTAATATGGCTGCCATGATCCGGCTTGGGAAATGGTTTGATTATATGCGTGAGGAAGACGTATATGATAACACTAGGATTATCCTAGTGTCAGATCATGGGGAGGCATGCAATTCTTTGGATGGGTTAATCTTAGATGATGGTTTTAGTGTATCTGCTTGTTATCCTTTGCTTATGGTCAAGGATTTCGGAGAGAAGGACTTTTCTACATCTGATGAATTTATGACAAACGCTGATGTGCCGACTATAGCTACTAATGGGATCATTGAACAGCCTGTTAATCCGTTTACAGGAAACGCAATTAATTCTGAAGAAAAGACAGCACATGATCAATATATTATCGACTCTCTTCAATGGCAGACTGATATAAATAACGGTAATGCTTTTTTGCCGGCGAAATGGTATTCTGTACATGATAATATATGGGATAAGAATAACTGGAAGCTTGTAGCGGAAGATGCAGTTTTGTCTGCGGAGGATTATTGATTCGTGGCGGAAGAGTAAAGCAAGTGTTAGAGAGGAGGAAACTGGGACGAAATGAGCTATAAAGTTGATAATGCAATTATATTGGCGGCAGGAACGGCTAGCCGGTTTGCGCCATTATCATATGAAATGCCGAAAGCACTTATAGAAGTAAAAGATGAAGTTCTTATTGAACGGCAGATAAGACAATTGCAAGAAGCTGGCATACGTGAAATTATTATTGTTGTAGGATATAAGAAGGAGCTGTTCGAATATCTTAAGGATAGATATGAAGTTATTCTTGTTGAAAACAGAGAGTATCTTACGAGGAACAACCATTCTAGTATATATGCAGCAAAAAAATATCTGAAAAATTCTTATATTTGTTCTTCTGATAATTATTTTTTGGAGAATCCTTTTGAAAAAGAGGTTGATGAAGCATATTATGCGGCGTTGTATAGCAAGGGAAAGACTAAAGAATGGTGTATGGAAGAAGATGAACAAGGAAATATCTGCAAAGTTACAATTGGAGGTCAGGATGCATGGTATATGTTGGGGCATGCTTTTTGGAATGAAAAATTTAGCAAAAAATTCATAAAAATTTTGGAGAAAGAGTATAATCGGCCAGAAATCACAAATCTTTTATGGGAGAATATATTTATGAAGAATTTAAAAGATTTGAAAATGAAAATCCGCAGATATCCAGAAAATTATATTTTTGAGTTTGATACTTTAGATGAATTGAGGGAATTTGATAGTGATTATATTGCAGATACAAAATCACAGATTTTAAAGTCTATATCGCGAAAGTTAAAATTGCAACAGCAGGATATAGTTGAAATAAAAGCTTATAAAGATTTGACTAATGCTGCAGCAGGATTTACTTTTAAAGCTGATGGAAAATGTTTTAAATATAATTATACAACAGAATCTCTTGAGGTAATATAAGCTCAAGTTATTGTGGAAAAACGGATTAGGATTATTATAATGTAAAAACAGGAGGATATAAAATGGCCCGAAAAATAGTAGAAGCAGATTTGCCAAAAGTAACTAAATTATGTAAGGAAATTATAGGTGAAGATTATTTGAAGATTGAGCGATTGGGAGGATTAACAAATCGTACTTACCGTGTTGGCGTGTCTAAAGATAAAGAATATATTGTGCGTATTCCAGGAGAGGGAACGGAAGAGATTATTGAACGTGAAAATGAAAAAAAGAGTACAAAACTGGCATGTTCTCTAGGAATAGATGCAAAACTTCTTTATTTTGGGAAGGATGGCAGCAAAGTAACAGAATACATTCCAGAGGCAATTACAATGTCTGCTGATGATTTGAAAGAGGAAACATATATAAAGCAGGTTGCGGAAATATTTATAAGTCTTCACTTGTGTAATAAGGATACAGGAGTGCCCTTTGAAGTATTTGATATGGCTGCAGAATATGAAAGATTTATTTATGATAAACAGGTTTCTATGTATACTGACTATGCAGATATTAGGAAAATGGTAACAAAAATTAAAGATGAAATCGATAGTACTTGTGAAATTAAGAAAGTTCCATGTCACAATGATCCGCTCTGTGAAAATTGGGTAGTAGGAAAGGGGAAAATGTATCTCGTTGATTGGGAATATGCTGGAATGAATGATAGTATGTGGGATTTGGCAGATGTTTCTATTGAGGCCGGATATGAGCATATTCATGATGAAAAATTATTGAGTGAATATTATGGAAGAAAGCCCACAAAATCAGATTGGAAACATTTTTGGGCAAGTAAAATATATGTTGATTACTTATGGACATTATGGGCTAAAGCTCGCGTTCCATATGATGGACAAGCAATGGAAGAGTGGGCTTTAGAGCGTTATGCGAGGTTAAAGAAAAACATTTGTATACTGAAAAATATTTAAATACTGGAAGGAGAAGAACATTATGTTGTATGGAGTGTTGGCAGGAGTTACATGGGCGCTTGAAACAGTGATTTTAAGTATTGCCCTTTCTATGTCACCTTTTGTTGAAACAAAACAGGCGCTATTTTTGGCTCCTTTTGTAAGTACTTTTTTACATGACTTTTGTTCAGCAATATGGGCAACTGTTTTTAACGCAAGTAGGGGAAATCTTAAAAACGTATGGAGGGCGTTAAAAACAAAAAGTGGAAAATTTGTTGTTTTGGCGGCAATCATTGGTGGCCCCATTGGGATGACAGGATATGTTTTGGCTGTTAATTATATGGGCGCTTCAATTGGAGCAGTTGCAAGTGCAATTTTCCCGGCAATTGGGGCAATTCTTGCATATTTCTTCTTGAAAGAACAGATGCAATGGTATAGATGGATATTATTATTAATTACATTACTTGGCGTATATGGATTGAGTTATTCGCCAGAGCTGCAGATCACCAATTTTTGGCTTGGTGTCATAGGTGCCTTAATGTGTGCTTTTGGTTGGGGTATCGAGGCTGTTATTCTTGCAAAATCTATGCAAGACCCGGAAGTTAAAGATGAATATGCCCTTCAAATACGCCAAAGCACTTCGGCACTTTTTTATGGAATCGTTTTAGTTACAGCTTTAAGAGGATGGAAGTTTACAGTAAGTCTGTTTGTGTCCAATACACATTTGGTGTTGCCTATTATCGCTGCGGCTGCTTTGTGTGCAACGGTATCTTATTTGTTTTATTATAAAGCAATTGCAACCATTGGTGCATCTAAAGCGATGGCATTGAATGTTTCATATGCTGCTTGGGCTATTGCGTTTACCGTTTTGATTTTACATGATACCAGTGTATTGAAACCAATGACTCTTTTTTGTGCAGTGGTCGTTATTGTTTGTGGTATTTTTGCTGCAGCAGATTTTAAAGAAATATTTTCTAAATATGGGAATTGACTTGAATACCATCAAGTGTAGGTTTGTGCCTTTTTTATGGACTAAAGTATTGATTTTTCAAGGTTCGGCACACCAATTGGTGTGGGAAGTTTGAGTATATAAGTATTAGGATGAATTGATCATACATACAAACACAAATATTCCATTGCAGTTATTAAAAAAACGTTGTAATATATAAAGGATTGAGTAAAAGACGAGAGAATATATTGGAGGAATACTTGTACGATGAAGAAGGTAGTTAAGTTTGGCGGCAGTTCGTTAGCCAGTGCAGAGCAGTTTCGGAAGGCGGGTTCTATCATACGCAATGACAGTACGAGAAGGTTTGTCATCCCGTCTGCGCCGGGAAAGAGGAATCCGGATGATACAAAGGTTACAGATATGCTGTATCAGTGCTATAAGCAGGCAATCCTGGATGATGATATGGAGCAGGATTTTGAAGAAATCCTTATGAAGGTTGAGCAGAGATATGATGAGATCATCGACGGGCTGAATCTGGAACTGTCTTTGGACAACGAGTTCCGGACGATTCGCGAGAATTTTTGTAAAAAGGTTGGCAGAGATTATGCTGCGTCCCGAGGGGAATATTTGAATGGTATTATCATGTCAGCTTATCTTGGATATCCTTTTATTGATGCAGCAGAGGTGATACGGTTCAATGAAGAGGGAGAGTTTGATTCGGAGACGACAAATGATATCCTTACAGAACGTCTTGCAGGTATGGAGTATGCGGTGATTCCTGGCTTTTACGGTGCTATGCCGAACGGGAAGATTAAGACTTTTTCCAGGGGCGGGTCGGATATCACGGGCTCTATTGTAGCGAGGGCCGTGCAGGCTGATACTTATGAAAATTGGACGGATGTATCAGGATTTTTGATCGCGGATCCGAGGATCATCCCTAATTCAAAGTCTATTGATGTCATAACTTACAGAGAGCTTCGGGAGCTGTCTTACATGGGTGCTACGGTTCTTCATGAAGATGCTATATTTCCGGTGAAAAAGGCGGGGATACCCATTAATATACGCAATACAAACCGCCCGGAAGATAAGGGTACTTTGATTGTGGAGGCCACCTGCCAGAAGCCAAGATTTATTATAACCGGCGTGACAGGAAAGAAAGATTTCGCGTCTGTCACAGTGGAGAAGGCAATGATGAACTCGGAAGTGGGATTTTGTAAAAAGGTGCTGGAAGTGTTTGAAGAGAACGGGGTATCGATTGAACATATGCCTTCCGGGATTGATACGATGACCATTGTCGTTCATCAGGATGAGTTTCAGGAGAAGGAACAGAAGGTAATCGCAGGTATCCATCGTGCTGTGGAGCCGGATTTTCTTGAGCTGGAATCGGATATTGCACTTGTGGCAGTTGTGGGGCGCGGCATGAAGGCGACCAGAGGTACGTCCGGGCGTATTTTTTCCGCATTATCCCATGCGAATGTCAATGTCAAGATGATCGATCAGGGTTCCAGTGAGTTGAATATCATTATCGGGGTTAGAAACCATGATTTTGAGGAAGCGATAAAGGCGATTTATGACATATTTGTGACAACGCAGTTGTAAAGACCGGGAGGTATCCTATGAATATTTTATTCTTTTTAAAACCGAAAAGTGAATTGGCTTACATTCATGACCATCACACAGTAAGGCAGGCCATGGAGATTATGGAGCATTATAAATATTCCTGTGTCCCTATTCTTGACAGAAACGGGAAATATAAGGGTACTATCACGGAAGGGGACCTTCTGTGGGGACTGAAAAAAGAAAATAAGCTGAATATTAAAGCGGCTGAAGATATCAGTGTGATGAGCATTGAACGCAGAAATGATTATCAGTGCGTGATGGGGACTTCTAAAATGGAGGATCTGATCGAACGTGCCATGGAACAGAATTTTGTCCCGGTAGTGGATGACCGGGGACAGTTTATCGGCATTATTACCAGAAGGGATATTATCGGATATTGTTATAAGAATATGAGGGGGCGTGAAGAGCATGTTCATTGATTTTCATACACATATGTTTCCGCCTGTAATTGCAGGAAGGACACTTGCGAAACTAGCGGAATGTTTCGGGAAAGCTCCGGAGGAAGACGGAACATATGAGGGGCTTATCCGTTCTTCAAAAGCGTCGGGGATTGACTGTTCTGTTGTGCTTCCTATTGCTACGAAGCCATCTCAGTTTCGGACCATTAATGAGTTCGCGGCGCGTTTCCAGGAGGGAGAAGTGATTTCTTTTGGAAGCGTACATCCGGATTCCTCTGATTATAAGGCTGAACTTAAGGAAATTCAGGCTATGGGAATGAAAGGGATTAAGCTTCATCCGGATTACCAAAACGTGTATTTTAACGATATCCGCTATAAACGGGTGGTATCTTATGCGGCAGAGCTGGACATGATAATCAGTGTGCATGCAGGCGTGGATCCCTTGTGCCCGGAGGATGTTCACTGTACGCCGCAGATGGCGGTGGAAGTGGTTGACGAAGTGGCTCCAGGAAAGCTTGTTCTGGCGCATCTTGGAGGGAATCAGCAGTGGGATGAGGTAGAACAGTATCTGGTGGGAAGAGATGTATATCTTGACACAGCGGTCATTTTTGACTATATTGAGCAGGAGCAGTTTTTAAGAATCTTGCAAAATCATGGAAGTAAGAAGATTTTGTTTGCTACGGACAGTCCGTGGGCAGGACAAAAAAGATTTTTGGACGTGATGAAGAATATGCCAGTGACGGAGGAAGAGCGGGCGGATGTGCTTGGGAGGAATGCGATGAGATTGCTTGGACTGTAATACGACTTTCAGCCGGTAAGATCCAAGCCGCTGCAGCGAAAATTATAGCGAAAAAAGGGAATATATGGAGATAAAGATAGACTTTTTTATATAATAGCGATATAATAGACTAAGTATGACAATAATAACTACATAAGAAAAGAGGGAAGGTTTATTTTCATATGATAGGAAGCGGGAAGAGAAGAGCAATTTTTATAGGGGTAATAGATGCACTGATTGTAATATTCAGTGCATTGTTGGCGTTGGCGTTAAGATTTAATTTTGAGACGATACCGGCACAATATCTGGAGCCTGCTATACGCTGCCTTCCGCTGGATGTGGCGATTGCTATATTGGTCATGCGGTTTTTTAAGCTGTATAATAGGGTGTGGACGTATGCGTCTATAGAAGAGAGTATGTCGATCATCAAGGCGACTGTCTGTATCGAGACGATATTCGTCCTGTATCACACATTTCTTCAGATACCGATGCCCAGGAGTTTCTATGTATTTGATGCGGCGTCGCTGTTTTTGCTGTTCCTGGCGCTCCGTTTTGGGAAACGGATTCAAAAGCAACTATTTCCGGGGAAATCAGACAACAAATCGAAAAAGAGAACGCTGCTGATTGGAGGCGGTTCTGCAGCGTCTATCCTCATACAGGAGACACAGCGCATCACCCATGGACCGAGAGTGATCATATGTATCATAGATGATAATGTGAATAAAAAGGGAAAATATCTGCGGAATGTTCCGATTGTCGGAACGAGGGAGGACATCCCGACTGTAGTAAAAAGATACAAGATAGACGAGATTATTATCGCGATTCCGTCGGCTACGTCCAAGATGGTAAAGGAACTCCTTGAGATCTGCCATGAGACGGATGCAAAGGTAAAGATACTTCCGGCGATTGCCGCGGGATTTACGGAGTCCTTGTCGGATATGGTACGCGAGGTGCGGTATGAGGATTTGCTTGGAAGAGACCCGGTGAAAGTCAATCAGGCCGGAATCGGTACTTTTCTGGGAGGAAAGACAGTGCTTGTTACCGGTGGAGGCGGCTCAATCGGTTCGGAGCTGTGCCGTCAGATTGTAAAGTACAATCCTGCCAGGCTGATTATATTTGACATCTATGAGAACAATGCTTACGAGATTCAGATGGAATTGGAGCGTCATTATCCGGAACTGCAGATCATCACGCTGATTGGCTCGGTCAGGGATTATGACAGGTTGGAAAAGCTGTTCAAGGATTATAAGCCTCAGATCATCTATCATGCGGCGGCTCATAAGCATGTTCCGCTTATGGAGGATTCTCCCAATGAGGCAATCAAGAATAACTGCCTTGGAACATTTAATATGGCGAAACTGGCGGATCTTTATAAGGCAGAAAACTTTACGCTGATTTCTACGGACAAGGCGGTGCGTCCGACCAATGTGATGGGTGCCACAAAGCGTATCTGTGAGATGATCATCCAGAGTTATGCGAAGAAGTCGGAGCAGACCAGGTATGCGGCGGTTCGGTTCGGAAATGTGCTGGGGAGCAATGGCTCGGTAATTCCGTTGTTCCTGAAACAGATTGAAGAGGGCGGGCCGGTGACGGTGACCCACAAGGAGATTACCCGGTTTTTTATGACGATACCAGAGGCTGTGTCGCTGGTGCTGCAGGCGAGCCTGTTTGCCAAGGGCGGGGAAATCTTTGTACTGGATATGGGGAAACCGGTTAAAATTTATGAGCTGGCGGAGAACCTTATACGGATGAAAGGATATAAGCCGAATGAGGATATCTTGATTGAGATCAGCGGGCTCAGGCCGGGCGAGAAACTGTATGAAGAGCTTTTGATGGATGAAGAAGGACTTACGAAGACGGCGAATGAGAAGATATTTGTGGGGCATCCGATTGCGATGGATGAGGAGAATTTCTTTGAGCAGTTGGAGGATTTGGTGCGGCTTAGTAAGACGAATGGGGATGAGATTCAGAAGGCAATAGCGAAAGTATGCACCACATATAAAAGGAAAAAGTGATTAAAAGGAGCAATTATGATGAATATACCATTTAGCCCGCCGGATATCGGCGAGGAGGAAATCAAAGAGGTTGTAGCGGCGCTACAAAGCGGGTGGATTACTACCGGGCCGAGGACGAAGGAATTTGAGAAACAGATTGCTGAATTCTGCGGCGTGAAGAGGGCAGTGTGCCTGAATTCTGCGACTGCATGTCTGGAGATGTCTCTGCGTCTGTTAGGCATTGGTCCTGGAGATGAGGTGATCACATCTGCTTACACATATTCGGCGTCTGCCAGCGTTATCGCACATGTGGGGGCAAAGGTGGTATTAGTTGACGTTGCCCCTGACTCCTATGAGATGGACATGCAACAGTTAGAAGATGCTGTTAATGAGAATACGAAAGCAATCATACCGGTAGATATAGCTGGTGTTATGTGTGATCATGACAGGATAAAGGAGATTGCTTTAAGAAAAAAGAGCATTTTTAAACCATCCAATAAATTGCAGGAGAGTATCGGGAGAATCGCGATTGTTGCTGATGGAGCGCATGCGTTGGGAGCTGTCCGGAATGGAGTGCGCTGCGGGCAGGCTGCGGATTTTACCAGTTTTTCTTTCCATGCAGTGAAAAACCTTACTACCGCCGAGGGCGGCGCGCTTGTGTGGAATGAGATTGCGGGGATTGACAGTGAAAAGCTCTACAAGCAGTTAATGTTGTTCTCTCTGCACGGGCAGTCGAAAGATGCTTTGGCCAAAACCCAGCTTGGTGCATGGGAGTACGATATAGTTGCTCCATATTACAAGTGTAATATGACGGATATCATGGCAGCTCTCGGGCTTGGACAGTTAAAGAGATATCCGGGATTGTTGGCGAGGAGAAGGGAAATGATCGCACAGTATGACAAGGGGCTTTCGGAACTGCCGGTCACTGTTTTGCAGCATTACGGAGAGGATTTTACTTCCAGCGGTCATCTGTATTTGATGCGTGTGACAGGGAAAAATCGTCAGGAATGCAATGATATTATCATAAGGATGGCAGAGAAGGGCGTTGCTACGAATGTACATTATAAGCCGCTGCCAATGCTTACCGCATATAAAAATATGGGCTATGATATCAAGGATTTCCCGAACGCGTATGCGATGTTCGAGAATGAGATTACATTGCCTTTGCATACACGGCTGACCGATGAGAAAGTCGCGTATGTGATTGACACTTTGAGAGATTCTATATAAAGGAAAGAGCTATGAGAGCATGGGAGAAGTTGCCGCCGAAGATGCAGAATCAGGAAGTGAGATATTATTATGATATCTTATATAAGAAAAGGCATCAGTTACGGATAAAAAGAATATTTGACCTTTGCCTGTCTGCAGTGATGATCATAGGGCTGTTGCCGGTGTTCCTTGTGATTGCCGTTATGATCAAGAGGGATTCCCAAGGCCCGGTATTTTACCGGCAAGTACGGATTACGGCGTATGGCAGAAAATTTAAGATTTTTAAATTCCGTACTATGGTTGACCACGCGGACAGAGTCGGAAGTCAGGTGACCGTTCAGGGGGATGCGAGAATTACGAAAGTGGGTCATTTGCTGCGAAAGGTCCGCCTGGATGAATTGCCCCAGTTATTTAATGTATTTCTGGGGGATATGTCCTTTGTTGGGACAAGGCCGGAAGTTCCCAAGTATGTAAGGTGTTATGACCGGAAGATGCTGGCGACTTTGTTATTGCCGGCGGGGATTACGTCACGGACGAGCATTGAATATAAGGATGAGGACAGACTGCTGGCAGATGCGGAAGATGCGGATAAAGTGTATATCAGGCAGGTTATGCCAGCTAAGATGGAATATAATCTTAAAGAACTTGAAAAGTATAGCATATTCAGGGATTTGGCAACTATGGTGCTTACGGTGATTGTAGTTTTGAAATAGATGAGAGGATAATTTATGAACATTGTGTTGATTAATCATTATGCGGGTTCTCCGGAAATGGGGATGGAATTCAGGCCGTATTATTTTGCCAAGGAGTGGGTGAAAAAGGGGCACAGGGTAGATATATTTGTTGCCTCATATTCACATCTGCGACGGGTAAATCCGAAAGCACAGCATGACTTTCAGGAAGAAATCATCGATGGCATCCATTATCATTGGATCAAAACAATTCAATATGAAGGCAATGGTGCAAAGCGCGCAATCACGATGGCTCAGTTTGTGGGAAAACTGTGGATAAACGCGAAAAAAATTACGAAGAAGTTTAAGCCGGATGTAGTGATTACTTCATCTACTTATCCCCTTGACACATATGTAGGACAAAAAATCAGAAGAGTGTCGGGAAAGAAAATAAGGCTTATCCATGAAGTTCATGATATGTGGCCGTCAACTTTATATGAGATTGGCGGAATGTCAAGGAAACATCCCTTTGTTGTTACGATGCAGATTGGAGAGAATAGTGCTTACAAACATTCTGATAAAGTAGTTTCATTGTTACCATATGCTGAAAAATATATGAGACGGCATGGACTTAAAAAAGGAAAATTTATATGTATTCCTAATGGAATTGTAGAAGAAGAGTGGGACAATCCTGTAGAGTTATCAGCGCATCATGAGGGTATATTGCAGAAACTGCAAAATGATAAGAACTTTATAGTGGGTTATTTTGGAGGACATGCTTTGTCAAATGCCCTGGATGTGATGATAGATACTGCAAAAGCATGTACTGATAAGAATGTAAAGTTTGTGCTTGTCGGAGATGGGGTTGAGAAGGCTAGACTGATGGAACGAGTAAGAGCGGAAAAGATTGAAAACACAATCTTTTTGCCGCCTGTTTCGAAGTTGGAAATTCCAAGGTTGTGTGAATACTTTGATTGTATTTTTTATTGTGGTACACCATCTCCGTTATATCGTTTTGGAGTATGCTTAAATAAAATGTTTGACTCTATGAGAGCAGGAAAGCCCAGCATTTGTGCTTTGCCCTTGAAACGTTCGTATATTAATGATTATAACTGCGGTGTTTGTGTTGATCCAAGCAGTGTAGAAAATATTGTACAGGCGATTCAAAAGATTAAAAATATGGATATTGCTGAACGGAGAGCAATGGGGGAACGCGGAAAAAAGGCTGCTTTGGATTATTTTAATTATAAATCATTGAGTGAAAGATTTCTAAAAGTATTAAAGAGTGTAGAAGAGTGATAGAGAAGGAGTTGACATTATGAGTATGAAAGAAAAATTAATGCAAAAAATCCAAACGAAAGAAATCAGAGTAGGCGTTGTAGGATTAGGGTATGTAGGACTTCCGCTTGCTGTTGAAAAGGCTAAGGCAGGTTTTAAAACAACAGGTTTTGATGTCCAGGATGAAAAAGTAAAACTTGTTAATGAGGGTCATAATTATATTGGAGATGTGATTGATGATGATTTGAAAGCGCTTGTAGATAACGGAATGTTATCTGCTACGACAGATTTTAGTTTTATTAGGGATGTAGATTTTATAGCAATCTGTGTTCCTACTCCTTTAGACAAGCATCAGCAGCCGGATATCAGTTATGTGAAAAATTCGACAATTGAGATAGCGAAACATCTTACAAAGGATACTATGGTAGTATTAGAATCTACTACTTATCCCGGAACAACGGAAGAGTTGATTAAACCTCTTCTCGAAGATGGTTCAGGTTTAAAGTGCGGAGAAGATTTTTATCTGGGATTCTCTCCGGAACGTGTAGACCCAGGCAACGCAGTGTTTAAGACAAAAAATACGCCGAAGGTTGTTGGAGCAATTGGAAAGGATGCGACAGAAGTAATTGCGGCAATGTATCGTGCAGTATTGGAGGGGGATGTACATGAGGTATCGTCTCCGGCGATTGCTGAGATGGAGAAGATTCTGGAAAACACTTATCGCAACATAAATATTGGACTGATTAATGAACTAGCAATTCTATGTAACAAAATGAATATTAATCTGTGGGAAGTGGTAGATGCAGCGAAGACGAAACCATATGGCTTTCAAGCATTTTATCCGGGTCCTGGATTAGGAGGACATTGCATTCCGCTTGACCCGTATTATCTGTCATGGAAGGCAAGAGAGTATGGATTCCATACTTCTATGATTGAGGCGTCCATGATGATTAATGACAAAATGCCAGAGTATTGTGTAGAACGAGCTGGGAAGATATTGAACAGGTTTAAGAAATCATTGTATGGTTCAAAAGTTCTTGTGCTTGGGGTTGCATACAAACAGGACATTGATGATTATAGGGAGAGCCCGGCTCTTAGGGTAATAGAGGAGCTTGAAGAGGAAGGAGCTAATGTAGAATATTTTGATCCGTATATTCCGTCATATCGTGAAAACGGAAAAGTAAAAGAAGGCATCCGTGAAATCAATCCTGAGATTATTGCTAGCTATGATATTGTTGTTGTTACAGCAGCCCATACGAATGTTGATTATAATATGGTGCAGCAAAACGCAAAGGCAATCTTTGATACGAAGAATGTAATGAAAAATATTAAAAACCGGGATAACATTGAGGTACTGTAATGAAAGGTTATTTTGTACATGAAACAAGTGTAATTGATGACAATGTCAAGATAGGAAACGGCACGAAAATCTGGCATTTTTCCCATGTGCAGTCGGGAGCTGTCATCGGGGAAAACTGTTCTTTTGGACAGAATGTAAATGTCAGCAATAATGTCAAGATTGGCAATGGATGTAAGATACAGAATAACGTCTCTCTATATGAGGGAGTGGAACTTGAGGATTATGTGTTCTGCGGTCCATCTATGGTGTTTACAAATGATTTGACACCAAGGGCGAAGTACCCGAAGGGAGCTGCCGGATATAAAAAAACAGTTCTTCATACCGGAGCTACAGTAGGAGCTAATGCGACTGTCGTATGCGGGCATAATCTGGGAAAGTGGTCAATGGCAGCGGCCGGAGCAGTTGTGACAAAAGATGTTCCGGATTATGCGCTTGTTGCCGGAGTTCCGGCAAAACAGATTGGATGGGTCTGTGAATGCGGCGAGAGATTGAAGGATGGATTTATATGTGAGACATGTGGACGGAAGTATCATTTAAATAATGAAAGATTAGAAGAGATTTAAAGAGAGGATTTTATCATGAAATATGCATTAATCGGATGTGGAAGAATTTCTACGAATCATATGAAGGCGGCGGTAAATAATCATTTGGAAATCGTAGGAGTGTGCGATATTTTACCGGAAAAAATGGAAGAAATTTTGGAAAAGCATGAACTGAAAGAGGACGCGTCCATTCATCGTTATACGGACTATAAGGAACTTCTTGAAAAGGAAATGCCGGATTTGGTCAGCATTGCTACGGAAAGCGGAAATCATGCGGAGATTGCATTATATTGTATTGACAAGGGAGTGCATGTCATCATTGAAAAGCCTATGGCTATGAGTATAGATGATGCAAATAAAATCATCGAATTGTCGGAAAAGAAGAATGTTAAAGTATCCGCATGCCATCAGAACCGTTTTAATATAGCTGTCCAGGAATTGAGAAGAGCTATTGAGAGCGGAAGATTTGGAAAGATTTCACACGGCTCCATTCATGTTCGCTGGAATCGGAATCATGGATATTACGACCAGGCATCATGGCGCGGAACATGGGCGGAAGACGGCGGCGCGCTTATGAATCAGTGTATTCATGGAATCGACCTTCTCCGCTGGATGATGGGCGATGAAGTGGAAGAAGTGTATGGTGCGACGAGACAGCAGTTTCATGACTATCTAGAGGCTGAGGATGTGGGAATGGCGGTTGTCAAGTTCAAAAATGGCGCAATTGGTACAATTGAAGGTACTACAAATGTTTATCCGAAGAATCTGGAGGAAACTCTGTATATTTTCGGCGAGAATGGTACAGTAAAAATCGGTGGAACATCCACAAACAATATAGATGTATGGGATTTCGCGGACGAGACAGAGGAAGATATTAAGAATAAAGGATTGGAAGAGGCTACAAGCAATGTATATGGCAATGGACATACAAGCTTGTTTGCAGATGTAATGGATGCGATTGAAAATGACAGGAAACCGTATGTGGATGCAGTGGCGGGCAGGAATGCATTGGAGATGATCTTGTCTATATATAAGAGCCAGAAGACGGGGCAGCCGGTCAAATTGCCTTTGGAGAAGTTTGCTAGTACAGACATGGTAAATGAATTTTAATTCAACAATTGTAGAGGAGTAATGTAGAAAATGAGTCAGAAGATACGGATATGTCACATTACAAGTGCACATCCTAGTTATGATATGCGGATTTTTCAAAAGGAATGTAGTTCATTAGCTCAGATTAGCGATTTTGATGTGTATCTTGTTGCTCCGGGAGAGAGTAGGCGAGAAAATAATGTAAAAGTTATTGGAATTGGAAATAATATGAAAGGACGCATACATCGAATCGTAAATATATCAAGAAAAGCATATAAAGTGGCGAAAGGATTAAGAGCAGATATTTATCATATACATGATCCGGAATTATTGTTATTTGCAAGAAAATTAAAAACGCCATCTAATATTGTTATTTTTGATAGTCATGAGAATTATCCAAAACAAATTACCGAGAAAAAATATCTACCCCTTTTTTTGAGGTCCTTTATTTCATCTCTGTATAGGCACTATGAAACATATGTAGTAAAAAAAATAGATGCTACAATTATACCAGGTCTGACATTGGGAAGTAACCCATTTAAAGGCAGGAGCAAAAAAACAGTTATTATTGACAATTGTCCAATCATGGATGAAAGAAGACAATTTATAAAACGTGAAAAAAAAGAAGGCAATATATTTACAGTGTGTTACACTGGCGGTTTGAGTGAAGAAAGAGGAATAACAAAGTTAATTGAGGCTTGCTATATGGCAGGAGCCAGATTAATCTTGGCAGGACGTTTTAGTGCAGAGGAATATAAGCAGGAGATTTTAAATATGAAAGAAGCGTCGTGTTTAGACTATAGAGGATATTGCAGTTATGATGAGGTGACAAAAATATATGAAGAATCAGATGTTGGTGCGGCTACATTGTTAAAAGTCGGGCAATATGCAACGATGAGCAATTTACCAACCAAGACATACGAATATATGCAGGTGGGGTTGCCGATTATTATGACGGATACGGATTATAATGTTCAGCTTATGCAAAAAGAAAATTTTGCATATTTAGTTGACCCAGACGATGTTGGGAAAATGTCTAAGGTGATAAAATCAATATCGGAAAACTATGATCAGGCAATAGAGAAAACTGAACTGGCATATCAACTAATACAAAAAAAATATAACTGGAATATTGAGAGTAAAAAATTGATTATGCTTTATAAAAAGCTTATAAAAAATATACTTGGGAAAAATATAGTTTAGGTGAATTACTATGAATTTTGTTTCTCAAAAATATAAAATAATTATAGAAAAACTTTGTTATCCTTTTTCGTTTCCTGTTGTTCAAGTTGTTTGTTATGTTTTATATAAAATTGTAGTTGATTTAATATATATGCTATATCTTGGGAAAACATCAGATTACGGGATAAATATAAATGTGTTGAATGTAATAAGCGGCTATGTAATGGTGTTATTTTTTGCTTTTTGGGTTGTGAGATATTGTACTCAGGTTAGGCCGTCTTCATTTATTATGATTGTGTTCAACATGATTTATTTTATTCCATTGACCACGTATTGTAGTTGGGGTGTGGGAAGCAGTGCAACATTGTTCTTTGGCGCTATATTTTGGCTTGAGTTAACTTTGCTTTGGAATGTAGTACCATCGATTAGGATAAAAAATAAAAAAGTAGAATTTACAAAATTCTTTTTTGTCATTCTTTTCTTAGTTACAAGTATTTTAACTTTATATGTATCATATCGGTATACGGGGTTTCGGATTGTGACAAGTTTGCAGCATATATATGAAATACGTGCTGAAGCTGCAACATATGATTTGCCAAGGATACTATCATATTTCCAGCAATTTTCAAGTATTATAATACCGATGTTAATTTTAATGGCGTTTAATAAAAAAAAGTATATATTAGTTTTAATTGGTTTTGTTTTGTTGATTTTTAATTTTTCTTTTGCAGCACAGAAAAGTATTTTATTTATGGGGATTTTATTATTGTTTGGATATATTTTCTGGAAGAAAGAGATGATATATTTGATTATTCCAGGAGGTATGGTGCTTGGGATATTAGGTTTGGCAGAAAAAAGATATTTGTTTCATGAATATATAATAAGTTATTTGTTTAGAAGACAGGGGTATTTGCTAGTACAATTATCTGATGAATATTATCGTTTTTTCAGAAATAACCCGACAGATATCTTTAGAAGCACCTTTTTAGGTAAATTAGGATTTCATAGTCCTTATAATTTGCCAATATCGAAGGTAATTGGTAATAATTATTCCAGTCAGATTATAAACTGCAACAACGGGTTATTGGCAGATGTTTGGTCACATTTAGGAACAATAGGTATTTTAATAATGCCAATTATCCTTATAATCTGCTTTAGATTCTTTGATTTCGCATGTGATACATTAGATGCAAAATATTATGTAGGATTGGCAGTTTATTGTGGTGTGCTTTTTGCAAATACAACATGGAGTACAGTATTATTAACACATGGATTTATAATTATGTGTGTTTTGTTTTTTGTATTTCCGGGAAAAGAGGAAAAAAATGAAAAGCTTGGAATATTCAATAAATGACATTAAAAACAATATAAAGATGAATAAAAGATATATGGCTTTTATATTTTGTGTATGTTTATTTTTCGGGATTATTATTAGTATTATAGATGGTAAGAATTACGAACAGCCACGTTACGAGCTAGATGATACAATTGTGCAGAAAATATGTCTGGATGATTTGGCAAAAGACGAATCGTATTATTATGAGGCAATTAAAGAATTCTCTGGAAAATATAGCGCATTAAATGCATATGTGATGTATTTAAAACAGGTTGCCCTGTCTAATGATAATTTGGAAAAACTTGAAAGATTCGAAAGTAAAATAGAGGAATATAAGCAATCTTATACATTACTTAATAAAACATATAGAGAGGAAACTCCTGTTATATGTAAGAAAATGGAAAATGCAAAAAAGTATGTAAAAGGTCATATTACATCTATACAAGAACAGATTAGCTTATTAGATAATAGGATTTTGACACTTAAAGAGACTTCTTTTACAGAAAACTTTGTTACTATATCAGAAAATTCGCTTTTAAGTGCAAAATCGTCTCTTAAAAATGAATTGGCGATATGGGAAAACCAATTAAGAATGCTACAAGATATAAATATATCGGAATTAGAGAAAAAAAATACAGAGATGGATTTGCTTTTATTAGACAGTTTGGACAAGTTTAATGGTTTGATAGTTGAATTTAATGATTATATCAAAATGATAGAAACAGAAGAAAATTATGATATTGTTTATAACAAATATTTATTAAAATCTTATCTGGAAGAAGCTGGAATAACCGGACAAATGTCAGAAGAAGATATTATGAATAACCGAAAGAATAATGCAATCATATACGCTAAAAGTGTAGCAGGATTAGATATGCCGCAAGAGAGATTTTATACGTATATTACTTTTTTTAGCATATTTGGTATAGCAATTTCTTTTTTATACGGTGCGTTTGCAGATGTGAACAGAAGGAAAAATAAATGAAAAAAACAAGGTGGAAAATACTCTTTGACATGTGTTTAAATATAGGTGCATCAGGTGCACCTATTGCCGTTTTACAGTTAATAATTTACCCATATTTGGCTAGCCATATTTCTTCTGAAGAATATGGCTTAATGATAACCTTGTATTCGTTGTGGGTTGTTATATCAAACTCTCTGGGAAATGTACTGAATAATATAAGACTGCTGCGAAGCACAGAGTATGAAGAAGAAGGCTTGAAAGGTGATTTTCCTTTCCTTTTAAGAAATTTTACAGCAATTAATTTTATCGTGATATTAATAGGAACATTATTTTACATCAAAGAACTTAATGTTGTATATTTGTTTTTTAGTATAATAATATCAGCGTTAATTTTGTTTAAGGCATATTTTGAAGTTGGCTTCAGGATAAAGTTAGATTATGTTTCTATACTAAATAATGGTATATTACAATGTTTAGGATTTATGCTTGGTTTGGCTTTTTTTCGTTTTTTTCATGTCTGGCAGTTTGTTTTTTTATTCGGTTTTTTGTTTAATACAATTTTTACGATATTAAAAACGGGCATGTTGAAAGAGCCTTTTATAAAAACCAAATTGTATAGTAATGTGAGTAAGGATGCCCAGATATATACATTAGCGACATTTAGCGGAAGCTTGATGACTTATGCTGACAAAATGGTTTTGTATCCTCTTATGGGCGGACATGTTGTATCTATCTACTACACAGCTACAATACTTGGGAAAATTATAGGTATGATTTCTGGACCTATTACAGGGGTTATTTTAAGTTATATTTCAAAATGGAGTAATAGTCAGAAAAAGATATTTTCAAAAATATTAATAGTAGGTGTGATACTTGCAGTTATAGGATATGGAATTACGATGGGAATCAGTTATCCTGTTATTAATCTCTTGTTTCCTCAGTGGAAAGATGAGGTGATGGTATATTTGCCTATTACTACGATCGCAATTGCAATTCAGACATTGAATTCGTTTTTAAATCCATTCATATTAAAGTTCTATGATATGAAGTGGCAAATCATCATTGGTATGGTAAGTGTAGCAGTGTATTTTGTTATGGCATTGGTTTTATGGAATTTTTATGGTATGATTGGTTTTTGCATTGGTACAGTTTTAGGACAATTATCTAAAACTTTGATTATGGTTTTCCTGCATTTTGTATGGAGCAATAAGGAATTAAAATAGTTTTTGAGGAATTTATAACGTCGATTCTGTATGAGAACAGTGATCGGCATGCTACAAAAACTATTATTATGATTTTATTGTATTTTTTTGATAAGAAGAAAATACAGGCGGATTAATGGCAATGTAATTATTGAAAGGACATTTTGTTTTATGTATGATTTTGACAGGAAAAAATCGATATTCAATAATAAAAATTTTCTTTATTTAATATTTGATATAGTTTTAATCAGTATTGGTATTGTGCTGTTAATCCATAGATCATTGTATGGGATTGATTTTACTGATCAAAGCTGGTATGTAGCAGAACCTTACATTGTTTCAGAAGGAGCCATACCATATGCAAATAACTGGAGTCAGGCACCGGGCTTTACCATTCCGCTGGCATGGTTTACGAAATTATATACGTTTTTTTCAGGAGGAACTGAGGGGATATTTTTATTTTCCAGAATAGAGTACATTGTTTGGCTGACAGTAATGGTGGGATTGATATGTTTTGCGTTCAATCAAAGCAATGATAAATATAGGATTCCAATTATTATGATACTGCCATTGCTTTTTATCACGCCAGGCCAGCTTTTTTCAATTAATTACAATACGATAGGGTTAGTGTATCTTTTTCTGGTCAGCGTTATTATTTTTGTTGATTTTAAGGACACAAATACAAAAATGCAGTTTATAAGGGGTATTATCAGTGGACTGATAATTGCCCGTGCAATCATAGGAACTCCATATATCATGCTGCCTTGCGTGATGATTTTTCTTTATCTTCTCAAAGTAAAAGAATGGAAAAAATTGCAGGGATTCATATGCGGCGGGGTTTTAATGGCAATATTAGTAGTGGGATGGTGCTGTTTCAGGGCAGGAACTTTCGAATTTATAAAAGGTCTACAATACTGGCTGCATGATTGCGGATATTTTAAGATAGAAGGTTCTTCTTCTTTGAATACTAATTTAATAGAACTCTTCTCATATTTAAAAATGTTTATTTTATGCATGGTTTGCGCTTATATTGCGAGAAAAGTTTTACGAGCAGATGAAGTATATGAAAAGTTCCTATATATGTTGCTGTGCGGTATTTTGATAGCAGGTTGCTTACAATATTTATATACGAATAATTTTAAGACGGTAGTGTATTGGGGATGGTTTGAGCCAATAATACTATATTTGTTTTCACCTGATCTTGAGCAAAAGAAAAATATGAAGATATTTAGTTTTATAATTGCATTGTATAGTTCTGTTTTTATTTTTTCATCTTTTGGCAATATATCAGGATTTGGAAGTAGGGAATATTGGTTGTATATTCCGCTTATACTGTCTTTTATAGTTGTTTTTTCTTGGAATATGGAATTGATTCGAACACAAATTATACTTCGATTTGGGATTGTAATTTTGACGTTTCTAATGATTCGGCTTTCTTATAGTTATGTTTATCGTGATGAACCTGTAAATTGTTTGACGGAAAAAGTAGAGAGCGGGGTATGGAAAGGGCTGTACACAACAAAAGAGAAGGCCCAGGGAGTAGTTGAACTGGAAGATTGCATTAAAAGAATGACAAAAAAGGAGGACAATGTACTTTTTCAGGACTGGGTATCTTTTGGATATTTAATGAATAATGGAAAGGCCTGTACGCCTTCAGCATTAGATAGCATGCAATATACTTATAATATAAACGATCCTCAGATTATGTATGATTATTTTAGTATGGCTGGCAAAGTGCCGGATAAGATTATTTACATTGATTTTGGAAGAGATGAAATGCTGAGTATAGAAGACAGGACTCAAAAGTTTAATCAATTTGTTGATTATAATTATAATTTGCAAAGCGAGACCGAGTTAAAAATGTTCCGGATTTTATTATATAAATTGAAAAGTGAAGAAAAGACAAAGGAAATGTCAAAGGGGTTAATGTTCTGGGGAGATGAAAGGAATGTTTCTGAAGTTAAAAGAAAAAGATGAGATTTTAATAAAACAATTTAATAAGTTATGAGTCATGCATGTTTTCTTTTGTTACAGTGGGAATGGTTATGTATGCAAATCAAAAGAGGAATGTCAGTGCGGTATGCATCTCTATTGCGGGAATGATGAATACGGGGATATTGGCTATAGCAATTATAATGATTGTAGAATATTTAGTGAAAATAATTAAATCAGAGAGTAGTTTTAGGACACTTATCATTAATTACTGGAAAGAGACGTTGCAGTATGCTCTTTGTTATACTCCGGCGTTGGTGTATCCTATGTTACAGAAATTTTATCTAAAAAAGATGGTTTTTGCAAAATTTACGGATTATACATGGTGGTTAGAGCGTATAAGGACATATCTTTTTGATTTTTCGATTGGTTTTCCATCATTTACAATAGGAATATGGGTCTTTCTTATAATTACAATTGTTTCTATTTTTAGGATACGGGGTGGGGGTACAAGAGCTTGGTTTGGTTACTGTTTCTGATTGGTTCGATAACTTTAATATCTCTGCATTATCACATAAATAGTGGAATGTTATTGTGTGCTAGATATGTTATGTGGACATACCCCATTATTCCAATATATTTAAGTACAGTCGGAGGTGATATCTTTAAAAAATCGCAGATTAGAACTCTTGTTTACAGTTTTATTGCATTATCATCAGCACTGTTAATGTGGGCGAATCATGGAAATGCGTTATGCTTGTCGGAACCAAATTTGACTACAAAATGGATAATGGATAATATTCCGTCATTCTATAATCCCTATTATGCAACTTTTTATTGCAGAGTGGTAGATGTTCATCCGGAAGACAATTGCTACACGTGTCAGAACCCAGGATTTTATCTTGATACATCTACCAGTGAAATTAGAAAAATAATATATTACGGAAATGAGAAGGCTGAACAAATTATTATAAATCAAATATCTGGAGGGAAGGAAAGTATTGAATACATAAAAAATTATATCAAAAATCATGAAGGTGATGAAAAATATCATTATATAAATATCTCCCCATGGAGCAAATATCAAGTAAAACTTAAAGGCTCATAATAAATATAATAACGGGGTGACAAAGATAATCAATTAGTTTAGTATGGAGAAAGCTTATGAAAGTTGTATTACTGGCTGGTGGGTTTGGCACCAGGATTTCAAGGGAAACTGAATTAATTCCCAAACCTATGATAGAAATCGGAGGTATGCCTATTCTCTGGCATATTATGAAAGAATATTCATTCTATGGTTTTAATGAGTTTATTGTTTGTGCTGGGTATAAGCAGCATGTAATAAAAGAATGGTTCGCAGATTATTTTCTCCACACATCAGATATCACGTTTGATTTTACACAGGGTAATAAAGTCATTGTGCATAATAAATATTCTGAGCCGTGGAAAGTTACGGTGGTGGATACGGGATATGATACGATGACAGGCGGACGGTTAAGCCGTATTCAACCATATATTGAAGAAGATATGTTTATGATGACTTATGGTGACGGGGTCTGTGATGTGGATATAGGGAAATTATTGAAGTTCCATAAAAAACATGGTAAAATTGCGACATTAACTGCAGTTATGCGGGAAGAGCAGAAAGGGATTCTGGATATTGGCGGCGATAATGCTGTTCGTTCTTTCAGAGAAAAAAATGTTCGTGACAGTAAACCGATAAATGCTGGATATATGGTGTTAAATAACAAAATATTTGATTATTTAAAAGGCGGCGACAGTGTTATTTTTGAAAAAGAACCACTTCAGCAGCTGGCGGCGGAAGGCCAGTTGATGTCTTACATGCATCAGGGATTTTGGCAATGCATGGATACTGAGCGTGAGAAGAAAATTCTTGAAACATTGTGGGAATCTGGAAATGCTGCATGGAAAAAATGGTAAATAAATTGAAAATGAGAGAGGAGAAAAGAGATGAGTAAATTTAATTTTGTAATGATATCAGCGGGGTTTGAACATGGGGGCAATGTAACGCACAGGCATTTGGACGGGCATCCAAATCTTTTGGTATATCCATTTGAATCACAGCTTGGGAATCGTGACTACAAAGATTTCTTGGCATCTGTTGAGCGTGTACAATACCGTTATCCGCAATTCCCAGAAGGTATGACACCGGCAGAATTATATGAAGAGATTATGGATGAAGAGATGAAGACTTTCCTGCGGAAAAGAAATGGATCTAAATTCCGGGATGCGGACCTCCAGTTAGATGAGACAAAAAGAAAAGAGGCATTTATTAAAAGGTTAGGCGAACAGGATTATTATCGTCGCAGGGATGTGATAGAGGCATTTTTCAGGTCTACATTTGATGCATGGGAGAATTACTATACAGCGACTGATGATTCAATGACATATGTAGGATATTCACCGGCTATCGGGATAGACGCAGAACGTATTATTAAAGATTTTCCTGATGTTAAGATTATGCATATTGTCAGAAATCCATTTTCAGCATACAGAGATACGAAGAGACGTCCTTTCCCTCAGCCATTAAGCAAATATCTTATAACGTGGAATATTTATCACTCAACAGTAGAAATGTTTGCCAAGATGTACCCGGAGAATGTAAGGATATTCCGCTATGAAGATGAGGTGGCGGATAAAGAGACTTTTATGAGGCAAGTTGCAGAATTTATAGGTGTAGATTTTCATGAGGCGATGCTTTATCCAAGCTGGAACGGGCAGGAGATAAAAGACAATATCGCACCGTGGGGTACAGTGCTAAAGAGTACGGAAGAGTATAATGCATCTATGATAGACGAGCTTTCAGATGCGGAAAAACATCAGATTGCCTGTGGAACAATAGCTCTGGCAAAACATTTTGGGTATGATAAGGTACCATATCTTTCAAAATATTATGCTTAATAAATTAAGATTTTTCAGGGATAATCCTGTTTTGCCGGATCTTGACAGGCAAAGGCAGACAGCAAAATATCATTTTACCAAATATTTTGGGAAAGAAGATATTTTCTTAGAGGATATCAGTGGAGGTACGTTAGGAATTACATTTTTATGTGATGGGTTGAAACAATCGCAAATATTTGTAAAAACACATCTTTCAGATATTGCGTATAGAAATGCTTTATATAAAGAATATCAGATGTTAAAATCCATTTATCATGAGAAGATATTTTTGGAATGTCTGCATGTTTCGGTTGGAAATAATACGGAATTGCTGTTTCTGCTGATGGATTCTTTAAAACCAGGATGTGGAATGTCAAAAGCAGATATCATAGAGCTCATTGGACAATATAGCAGAAATGATATATTAAAATTTGACGGGAAAGGAATGTATGATATTTCAGAGTTGTTGTTTGAGGCGAAAAAGTCACTGTATGCTTTAGATAAAATGGGGTTTTATTCTGCCAGTATTATAAAAATAGCAGAGTCGCTGTTAATCTGTCTTGAATCATATTTGGCTGTTTCACCAAGAATTGTATGCCATGGAGACCTTGCAGATAAAAATATTATGATAAATTCTAAAGATGAGAAAATTCTTCTGGATTGGGAGGACGCATTTTGGGGAATAGAAGGCTATGATTATCTTTACTGGCTGACGTTTTTCAATCACAGGAAATTTTACAATGAACCAGGAATTTTTGAAGTTGCTGGTCTGTCGCCTGAAATCGCAGCAGGAATTTTAACGCTAATCCTCTTAATTAAAAATGCAATATCATATTACAGTGGCGAATATGTGAATAATAAGCTCAGCATGGATGACAGGCTGAAAGAAATATATGAGTGTATGGGAATTGGAATATGAACAGTGAAGAATTAGCATGGAAAATAAGAAAACATTCGGTTGACATGGTACACGAAAGCCATGCCTCGCATATTGGCGCGGCTTTGTCTGCCGCGGATATCCTTGCGGTACTTTATACGGAGGTGCTGAATATCAATCCAGAGAGTCCTGATAGTGATGACCGTGACAGGTTTGTCATGAGTAAAGGACATGCTGGGGTGGCGGTTTACTCTGTTTTGGCGGAAATGGGCTTTTTTCCGGTAAAGTGGCTTTCTACTTATTATCAGAACGGATCAAATCTCTCGGGACATATCTCGCATAAGAATGTACCCGGAGTGGAAATTTCAACAGGAAGTCTTGGGCATGGCTGTGTGATGGCATGTGGAATGGCAATGGCGGCAAAATCAGCAGATAAGCTCCACCATGTGTACACGCTTGTTGGAGACGGGGAATGCAATGAAGGTTCTGTATGGGAGATGGCAATGATCGCAAGCAGATTTAAGCTTGATAATTTTACGGTAATTGTAGACCGCAATGGAATGCAGGCGATGGGATACTGCGAGGATATCATGCCAACAGCTCCGATGGCATCTAAATGGGAAAGTTTTGGGTGGTCTGTTACAGAAGTAGGGGACGGAAATAACCACGAACAGCTTAGACGTGCATTTGCAATATCATCCACGGGCAAACCAAAGTGCATTATTGCAAATACTGTCAAAGGCAAAGGGATTTCTTTTATGGAAAACAATCTGCTATGGCATTACAGAGATCCGCAAGGTGAGTTTTACGAAAAAGCGATAAAAGAGTTGGAGGCATGCCGGCCATGAGGAACACATTTATAAATAAGATAACGGAGATGGCTCAGAATAATAAAAAGATAATGGTGGTAACGGCTGATCTTGGTTACAGCGTGCTAGAAGGGTTCAGAGACTTATATCCATCACGTTATTTTAACGTTGGCATAAGCGAACAGGCGATGGCGTCTGTAGCGGGAGGATTAGCTCTGGAAGGAAATATTGTTATCACATATTCCATTGGAAATTTCTCAACTCTTCGCTGCATAGAGCAAATAAGGAATGATATCTGTTATCATAATGCCAATGTAAAGATTGTCTCGGTTGGAGGCGGATTCTCGTATGGGCAATTGGGGATGAGCCATCATGCCACAGAAGACATTGCCATGATGCGTACAATCCCGGGAATGAAAGTTCTTGTACCCTCCGACCCGGAAGAGGCTGCGGCTGCGGCGGAATATGTTATAAATACAGACGGACCGTGTTATATAAGATTGGCCAAAAACAGAGAGCCAAAGTTGTATGACAAGACAGACTATAAGCTTGACAAAATGTACCGCCTGACATCCGGTAACGGAAAAGCCGCACTGATTTCATGCGGTCCAGTTTTAAAAAACGTCATATCAGCTGCCGAAATATTGGAATCCGAAAACATTATCGCTGACATATATAGTTCTCCATGCGTTAGTCCTCTGGATACGGCATCTTTAAAAGAAATTATTGATTCATATGATTTTGTTTTTACAGTAGAAGAGCATAATGTAACAGGTGGGCTCGGAGGTGCTGTGGCGGAGGTTATCAGCGGCTACCCGGACAGGAAAGCGGTCTTACACAGGCTGGGACTGCAAAATTGCTTTGCCAGTATTGTTGGTGACCATGATTATCTGTGTGAACAGTATGGCATAAGTGCCGGAAAGATTGCAGACGCAGTGCGGGGAATAATAAAATGAAAATAGTAATTACAGGAGGCAATAGTTTCATAGGAAAAGCACTGGCGAGAAAAGCCGCAAAAGACGGCAATCAGGTAGTTTTGGTGGTTCGTTCTGCTGCACGGACAGAGGAAATCTCCAATGTTTCATATGAGTTTTTGCCTATGGAACAATATAAAAAGCTGGGCAGCCTGATTGGAACATGCGACTGCATGATAAATCTGTCATGGGATGGCACAAGAGGCTCAACAAGAATGGACCGAAAACTTCAGCAGGGCAACTATAAAAATACTATGGACGGGATAATCTCTATGCTGGAGACAGGATGTAGGCGGATTGTAACGGCTGGTTCCCAGGCGGAGTATGGTCATCATGACGGTGTAATATCAGAAAAAACACCATGTTGTCCCAATACAGAATATGGAATTGCTAAACTTAATCTTTATGAATCTGTAAGAAATGCTTGTTCTGAATATAAGGCGGAACTTGTGGAGCCAAGGTTTTTCAGCTTATATGGTCCGGGAGATTATTCTGGTACTATGATAATGAGTACGCTGACAGCAATGCTTAAGAATATGCCCTGTCGGCTTTCTGCGGGAGTACAGATGTGGGACTACCTTTATCTTGCAGATGCTATTGATGGAGTATGGAAACTTTGCACTCAGCCATGTGAAAGCGGAGCTTATAATTTGGGAAGTGGAGATGTCAGGACCTTAAAATCATACGTCATGGAAATGGCTGAGATAACGAAAACAGAGAGTGAACTTCATTTTGGGGCTGTTCCATATCCTGAAACTGGAATGGTATCGATATGGCCAGATATCAGTAAGATGAGGAACGAACTGGGATGGAAACCGCAAGTTTCTTTTAAGACGGGAGTCAGCCGAATTCTTAAGGATATGAAAAAAGAGGGTACAAAGATATGAAGACTATCAGCATAGTAATACCGACCTACAATGAAGAAGGTAATGTGGAACCTTTGTCAAAGGTGATTATAGATGAATTTGAAAACCATCTTCCAGAATACGATTACGAGATTATTTTTATAGATAATGATTCCACAGATAACACACGTTTTTTGCTGAGGAAGATCTGTGAAAAGAATTTTAGGATAAAAGCAATTTTTAATGCCAAAAACTTTGGACCGTTTAATTCCCCTTATTATGGATTATTACAGGCTACAGGAGATTGTGCGATTCTTTTATGTGCGGATTTTCAGGATCCGATTGAGATGATTCATCAATTTGTCCATGAATGGGAGAAAGGACATAAGATTGTAATTGGGCAGAAGACATCTAGTAAGGAAAGCAAGATTATGTATTTTTTCCGCAGTTGTTATTATAAGCTGATTAAGAGATATTCTTCTGTTGAACAGATAGAACATTTTACAGGATTTGGCCTCTATGATCATGATTTTTTGAAGATATTAGCGGAATTAAGAGACCCTACTCCATTTTTGAGGGGGCTTGTTGCAGAATTAGGTTATAATATTAAGATTATACCATACCAGCAGCAAAAGCGAAGAACAGGAAAGAGTCATTATCGTTTTTATTCTTTATATGATGCCGCAATGTTAAGCTTTACATCTTACACGAAGATAGGACTTCGATTAGCAACTTTTGTCGGAATTTTTTGTGCAGGTTTAAGTGTTATTGTGGCAATTGTTTACCTCATACTGAAATTACTATATTGGGATAGATTTACGGCAGGTATGGCTCCAGTTTTGATTGGAATGTTTCTTTTGGGAGCTATTCAGCTTATTTTTATTGGTCTGATGGGGGAATATATTCTTAGTATAAATATAAGGTTAATGAACCGCCCGCTTGTAATTGAGGAAGAAAGACTTAATTTTTCAGAAAAATCAATGGGGGGGGGCTCGATTAAGAGCTGCATAGAAAAAGAATTCAGACAATAAAGAGAGTGAGATTATTGGGAGGACAGAAAGTGAATTTATCATTTTATAAAAATAAATCTGTTTTAGTTACCGGACATAACGGATTTAAAGGAACATGGCTGTGCAAGATGCTGATAAATGCAGGTGCAAAGGTGACAGGCTATGCCCTGAATCCTCCAACGAATCCCAGCCTTTTTGAGTTATGCGGACTTGCCTCTCATATGACTTCTATTAGTGGGGATGTCCGGGAGCTGGAAAAGCTAAAAAGCGTATTTGATGATGCAAAGCCGGAAATTGTCATTCATATGGCAGCGCAGCCGATTGTCAGGGATTCTTATAAAGACCCTGTATATACTTATGATGTAAATGTCATGGGAACGGTTAATGTCCTTGAGTGTGTCCGGCTGTCTGATTCAGTCAAGTCCTTTGTCAATGTTACAACGGATAAGGTGTACCGGAATAAAGAATGGATGTGGGGTTACCGCGAAGACGAAGAGCTGAACGGATATGACCCATATTCCAATTCTAAATCCTGTTCTGAACTGGTTACGGATAGTTTTAAAAACTCCTTTTTTAAAGAGCGTGATATTGCGATCACGACTGTTCGGGCAGGAAATGTGATTGGGGGAGGGGATTTTGCAAATGACAGGATTATCCCGGACTGTATCCGCGCCGCACAGGATAACAGGGATATTATTGTGCGGAATCCATATTCTACCAGGCCGTACCAGCATGTCCTCGAGCCTTTGGCAGCATATCTTTTGATCGCTCAGGCGCAATATGAGAAAAGGGAGCTGGCGGGCAGCTATAACGTAGGACCGGATGACGCAGATTGTTGGACGACAGGAGAGCTGGTCACATTGTTCTGTGAAAAATGGAATAGAGCTATGAGTGGAAATATATCCTGGGAAAATAAATACGACGGCGGACCTCACGAGGCAAACTTTTTAAAGCTTGACTGTTCAAAATTAAAAACTGTATTTGGGTGGAAACCCAGGTGGAATGTGGATACGGCCGTGGAAAAGATTATTGAATGGACAAAAACTTATCTGGATGGGGGAGATGTAAGCGAATGTATGGACTCTCAGATTGAAAGTTTTTTTGAATAAGAAAGAGTTTGTATTTATGTGGAAAATTATTGAAGAAATTGTGTGTTTCTGCCTGAGGTTCGTATGTAAGCTGTGCCGGAAAGAATGCACGGAAGAAATGCAGACAGTGTTTGTCCAGTTTGTAAAATTTGGAATTGTTGGAATCAGCAATACGCTTATTTCATATTGCGTATATGTTATCATGCTATTCTTTTTCCAGTCATTTGCGCTACTGGATAATTATGACTATCTGGCTGCACAGTTAATCGGGTTTGCCTTGAGTGTGCTGTGGTCATTTTACTGGAATAATAAAGTCGTATTTATGCAAGATTCCGGAAGTAAAAGGATTCTCTGGAAGACGCTGTTGAAGACATTTGCGGCATACTCATTTACAGGATTGTTTTTGAACAGTGTACTTCTGATATTGTGGGTGCAGGTGCTTGGTGTGTCGGAGTATGTGGCTCCGGTTTTTAACCTTTTGTTCAGTGTGCCTTTGAATTTTTTTATAAATAAGTTTTGGGCGTTTAGGTGAGATGGGTTAAGATTGGAAAAATTTTAAAACCACTTGGAATATATTTGAAAAATAGATATAATATTTTTGGTGGACGTTATTAAAGAAGATTATTGTTAAAAGTTTTGTGGAATACGTCGGTTAAGAAAGTATGGTAGATAAGAAAAAAGGAGTAGAATTATGCAGTTCAGAGATTTAAAGTACCAATATCAAGTATTAAAAGAGGACATAGACGCAGCAATGTTAAAGGTTGCGTCTGATTGTAATTTCATTAGCGGAAAACAAGTAAAAGAGTTAGAAGAAGAACTGGCAGAATATGTAGGAGTAAAGCACTGTATTTCCTGTGCTAACGGCACAGATGCGCTGAGTCTTGCTATGATGGCGTGGGGGATTAAAGAAGGAAATGCAGTGTTTGTTCCCGACTTTACATTCTTTTCCACAGGTGAGATTGTTTCTTTTGCTGGAGCAACGCCGGTGTTTGTTGATGTGGATCTGGACACCTATAATATATCCATAGACAGTCTTGAGAAGAAAATTAAAGATACGATTGAAGAGGGAAAACTTACGCCAAGAGCGGTAATTCCAGTTGATTTGTTCGGACTTCCGGCAGACTATGACAATGTAAGGAAGATTGCTGATAAGTATAACCTGCTCGTTTTGGAAGATGGTGCTCAGGGATTTGGCGGAAGGATTGGGGAGAGGAGAGCCTGCAGTTTTGGCGATATCAGTACGACATCCTTCTTCCCGGCAAAACCTCTTGGATGTTATGGTGATGGCGGTGCAGTTTTTACGGATGATGATGATATGGCTGCTTTACTTCGGTCAATCTGCGTTCACGGAAAGGGAACGATGAAATATGATAATGTAAGGATTGGTCTGAATTCAAGGCTGGATACCATGCAGGCGGCAATCTTGGCTGTTAAACTAAGGGCATTTAATGATTATGAAGTTGCTGATATTAATAAAGTGGCAGAAAGGTATACAGAGCTTTTGAGTGATGTTGTTAAGACGCCGGTTATTCCTGACGGCTTCTATTCAAGCTGGGCGCAGTATACGATACAGTTAGACAGCAGGAAAGAGCGGGATGGACTTCAGGCAGAATTAAAGAAGAATGATATTCCGAGTATGGTGTATTATCCGAAACCGATGCATAAGCAGCAGGCTTTTGACGGATTGCTTTTTAATGATAAAGATTATGTTAATACAATCCAATTATGTGATACCGTGCTGTCTCTTCCCATGCATCCTTATTTAACTGCGGAAGATATGGACACAATAGTTGAAGTGATAAAGCAGTACAAATTAAGAGCTTAAATGAATTTTGCATTCAATGATAGCGGGGTAGATTTTTTAAATGATTTTAAAGGACAATTATAAGACAAAAAAATATGACTATATTTTTGCATGGCTCTTGACAGGTTTTATATTTTCTTTCTCCGTGTGCTTGGTAATATTAAGTGAAAGCAGATCCATTACTAATCTGTATGATGTGGGAAAGGTGTATGAAATTCAGGATAATGTATACAGGACAGCAATTGTTCGGGATAAAGGACATCAGGAAAGCTCGGGAAAAGTGGTATTGGATCAAGGCTTTTATGAGTACGGGATAGGTATAAAAAAGGGTAAGAACCAATATAATTATTTTTGTGTTCAGTTAAAAAACGTAACTTCTGATACCATTGAATGGACAATCGATTTTAGAAAGCAAAAAGACGGGAAAATAAAAAAGAGCAATAAAGTATCTTGTTCATTGCATGACGGGATGAATATAATTAGTATTCCTTCAAAATCATTTAATGCGATAGCTGTAGAGATATATGGAGAAAACGGTTCATCATTCTATGTTGAAAAGATGCAGTTAAGAGAGACAAAGCCTGTTTTTGAAAAAAATAAAGCTTTGAAGATTATGATTGTTTCTTATCTAATGTACCTTATTACTTCTGGATTTTTTATATTTGCCTGGTGTAAAATTGGAATTTCTTTTCACTTTTATAGATGGATAGAAAGATTACAGAAAATATATATCCTGATTGCGAAATTATTTTGGAAGATTATGAAGCACCTTCCTTTGAACCAGCGAGGAAGAGATGGCCTGATAACATCATTATTCGTTTTCATGTTTTTATATAATGTACAGGTAGAGATAAAGCAGATTTATTATACAGACTTCAATAGTCATCTTTTAGTTTATTTGTTTTTATTGTTGATTATTGCAATATTATCGATTGAGCCAGCTTTGAAAAAGAAAAAATGGAACAATAGCTTAGTGTGGAGCTGGCTATTTCTGTGGATAATGGCCTGTATATCGGATGCATTGCTTCCAAAGAATTTTCGCTTTACTGGATATGCAATGGTCCTTGTGGTAGGTTTTTTCATATTTATATGGAATAATATGGAAAAACCAGAGGTACTTACAAGGAACTTTGTCCGGGCTGTTCATATTTTTCTGGTTTTGATCACACTTTTTTGTCTGTTATGCCGGCCTGAGAATACAGGGGAAACGGCAATGAGGTATGCGGGTATCAGCAAGAACCCCAGTATATTTGCATTGTATTTGGGAACAATTTTCTCTGTGCTTTTAGGAGAAATAGAGAACTCAATAAAAAAGGGTAATGGGATAAAAAAAATACTTCCTTATATATTAGAAGGATGTGTCGTATTGGTCTTTTGCTGGAAAGCGCAGTCGGTTTGTCCTCTTTTATGCATAGCCGGAATTTCATTTGTATGGCTGGTAAGAATGAACCATTATACAAGGCAAAAGAATTGCCGGAAGATTTTAATATCAATTATAATATGTGCAGTTATTTCGATTATTCCTGTATATCTCAGCATTGATTGGGGAGTAAAGCATATACCGCAGTCTTTGGGACTTTCTGTAACTTTTGAAGGAGAGCAGCCGGTTGTCAGACAGCAATATGGCATGGTCGCTTATGCCAGTGATCTGAAAGAAAAATTCGATGAAAGCCGGATCGGACAAAAACTTGGAAAGGCGTCATTATCAGGAATCCTGTCAGGAAGAGATTATTATTACAGAACCTATTTACGTGATATGAATCTGTTTGGACATGAGGAGAATCCCAAAATGTGGGGGAAAAGACGTCTTCCGCATAATGCAGTGCTTGGTATCGCACACCGCTATGGAATCTTCGCAAGCGTTCCTTATATTCTAATGCTTGTTATGGTAATTATCAGGACGTTTCGGTATAGTAGGAAGGAAAAGCCCTATGCTGCTGTGCCGTTTTACGTCTGTTTGACATCTATTGTAATGTCAATGGCAGATAATGTAGAGCAGCCATTTGTGTGGCTGCCTTGGATTGGGCTGTATTTGATGATGGGAATTGTATTTGATGATAAGTTATGTGCGAAAGAATAGCTCTTAAAAGTTTGTCTGTTTTTTACTGTCTTGTTTTTTATATTTTGATATTATGTATATATTGATTTAAGCCCCAAATTACATAATAGTAATATTTTTATAGAGCTTGCAAATGGATTTTATTATATTTATTCTTCTGACAAGAACTCCTAAATTTCAAATAAGAGGTTACATAAATTATAAAAATTAAACTAAAAACATAATACTTATCCACATAATGTATTCCATATACATCCATTTCTTAATAAAATTATGTAAATGAATGAAAAATACAGATATATGAGGGATGGATAATATGGATTATGAAATGCTAGGAATCCGTATCCGGGAGGCACGGAAGAGTAGAGGTTATACACAAAGCGAATTGGCGGAATTGACGGAATATTCAGTACAGCATATCTCACATGTAGAGACAGGGAGTACCAAGTTAAGTGTTGAACTGCTTATCTGTATAGCGAATGCACTGGATGTATCTCTGGATGATCTGTTGAGAGACAGTTTAGACCTCAGTCCGAGGGCTCAGCATAACATATCAATAGATGTTAATTCAGCAAAAGAGAGAGATGCAATTGTACGAATTGTAAAAATATTGGAAGAAGAGATAGGAAATCTGAGGAATTAAAGTCGGATAAAAATTATTAATTTGTGTCATGTTTGTTGAATGTTCTGTCAATTTGCGATGAGATATAAATGATACAAAAAATATGAAAAAATAATTAAAGATATATTGACAAAGCGCGGCAAGAGTGGTAATATGTTTGTAACAAATAACAAAGCTGATTTACAAGACAGACGCGAGCTGTAAGTAAAGGGCAGTTATTTTATCGGCACAAGTGTTGAGGAGAGATTTCTGAGAAAAGGCGCTAAGTATCAGGAATCGAAAAATTTATGAAAGGTAGGTACGGACCACCGAAGGATTAAATTTTTAAATAACAGAATCGGGCAGATACTTGAAGGAACATCAGGGAATTTGGACCGAAGATGAAAGAGGTAAAAAGAATGATTGAAAAATCAGCGTAAAGGCGGGTATTAGCGATAGAGTTGATACCCGTCTTTACTGTTTGTCATTTTATACAAGAATACGGTGCCTGGTGAAGAATAATTATATGTATCTTGCAGGGAAATTGTGATTGACGTCTTGTGCAAAAATACAATATAATAAGGTTAGTTTAATAATTAAAGAGAGAGAGGTCCCATGATGAAACAATTTTTTGGAATGAGTCAGCGTGGAGAGTTGCGGGAGGCGGTTCATGGATTGAGCAGACCGCAATTTATTATGCTGCTCTCTAATAAAGAGCAGTTTGAAGCCCATGTAAGGGAGTTAGAAGGGCTTTTCCCTGGCGTGCCAAGTATTGGATGTATTGGCATGAGTTATGACACAAGAGTTGTGGAGAATGGAGTAGGTGTGATCGCATTTTCGGACGGGGTCCGTGCGGCGACGAATGTGTTAGAGCAGGTGTCTGTAATGCCGGTGAAATATATCAGCCGACTGGAAGAGGATATGAAGACGGTTGGCGGTTCGCAAAACGATACGGTATGTATTGATTTTTGCTCTGGAAATGATGCATGTGTGCTGACTACGATCAATACAGTGTTAAAGCGCAAAAAGATATCGCTTGTGGGCGGGACAGGAGATGCCGGAAAGGTGTCTGCCAATGGCAGAGTGTATGAGGATGCGGTAGCATATGGCCTGATAAAGAATTTGAATGGAAAAGTGAAGACATATAAGGAGAACATTTATCGTCAGATGGAAGATTATCAGTTTATTGCATCCCGCACAGATCGGGCGAATTATGTTATCGGTGCGTTAAATGATCGGCCGGCGAAGCAGGTGTATCAGGATATACTTAAGGTATCAGAGAACGATATTACAACGCAGACATTTAAGAATCCTTTTGGGAAGATTAATGGGGACGACACCTGCATTATATCGATAAAAGAGGTGAAGGGTGATTCGTTGGCGTGTTTCCGTCAGGTGAATGATTCAGACGTACTTGTTCTGCTTGAGCTTGGAGATTACAAAGAGGTGGTGAGACAGACAATCCGTGAGATCCAGAGAGATTTTCCGAGACTTTCGGCTGTATTTTCTGTAAATTGCCTGTTCCGTTATCTGCTCTTTACTCAGAATAATTATATGCAGGAGTATTTAAGTGAGATGAGTGCCCTTGGCAGCCATGCGGGATTGGTTGGATATGGAGAACATTATAACAATCGATTTGTAAATCAGTCTATGACCTGTGTGGTATTTGAATAGAGGGGGTAGGAAAAGATGGCATTTTGGAATAAGAGCAAGCAGGAAATAACTATGAAGCCTGAAAATGAAAAGAGTCTGTACCCGGTATTGCATGTAATGGGAAGCCTTAAAGATTATCATACAGAACTTGTGCAGAAGGAAGTGGATTCTCTGAGAGAGCTGAGTGAAATTGGGCGTTCTTTTGGAGGAGTGATGAAGGAAGCGGGAGATTTCCAGAACAGGCTTGAAGATTTTGGAGAGAATTTTGCAAGTATAGAGGATGTATCTGGTGAATTTGTGACGGTGAAAGACACGATTGCCAAATCCGTGGACCATGCGCAGGATGAGGTCGAGGAGCTTAAGAACAGTTCGAGGCAGGTTGAGGCTCATTTCAGTGAGATGGGAAGTACTTTTGAAGACCTGCAGATGGCAGTGGAGAAGATCAAGCGGTGTACGAGCAAGATCATCAATATTGCGGAGCAGACGAATATCCTTGCTTTGAATGCGTCTGTAGAAGCAGCCCGTGCGGGAGAGCAGGGCAAGGGATTTGCAGTGGTTGCAGTAGAGGTAAAGAAACTTGCGGAAGAGATCAAGAACTTGACGGGTGAAGTGGATTCCGGCATTAATGAAGTGGAGCAGGGTGCTGATAAGCTTAACAACAGCATCGAGACTTCCCAACAAGCTTTGGAAAAGAGTATCGAAAAGGTGAATGAGACTTACGATATGTTTGACGAAATTACGCAGTCAGCAGAAGGAGCGACGACAGTTCATTCGGAGATTTCCGGAGTGATTGAGAATTCGAAGGCAGCCTTGCAGCAGTTATGCGGATTCTTTGATCAGATAAAGGATCGGTATCAAGACGTTACGCATCATATTGATCGAGCGGGAAATCTGGGAACAACGAAAAGTGCTATGTTTGAGGATATTGATAATATGATGGCTCAGATTCCGCCGATAATAAAAGAATATACCTCTGAAGAGCGATAAAATTTTGAGATAAAAAATTTAAAAAAACCTATTGACAAATGAGAAACTGTGTAGTATAGTAGTTATTGTTCTGAGGAACAAGCCTTAAGAAATGCGACAGTGGCTCAGTTGGTAGAGTACGACCTTGCCAAGGTCGGGGTCGCGGGTTCGAACCCCGTCTGTCGCTCTTAGAGATGGAGATACTTAGATGAATGCAGAAGTGTTTATCTAAGTATTTTTATTATGTATTGAAATCAATTTACATATAGAAGACAGGATGGGATAAGATGATGGAAGATATCAGAAAAGAAACGAAGGGAAATGAGAAATCAGAAGTTTTGCGCAATCCATTGGCTTATGAGAGGGTAGGGAGACTTATTGCGAAATTTGCCATACCGGCGATCATCAGTATGCTGGTGAGTTCGTTGTACAATATCGTTGATCAGATATTTATCGGCCAGGGTGTGGGGATGCTGGGAAATGCGGCGACTAATGTTGCATTTCCGGTTTCTATTATCTGTACGGCGACAGCGCTGCTGCTCGGAATCGGCAGTGCATCTAACTTTAATCTGGAGTCGGGGGCCGGGAATCAGGACCGGGCGAACAGGATTATGGGGACGGGGCTTTCTATGCTGGCAATCTGCGGATGTGTGATTGCTATAGTTGTGATTCTGTTTCTAAATCCGCTTCTTAATATCTTCGGGGTGACACCGGATATCCTTCCTTACGCGCAGGACTATCTTGGAATCACTGCGTTTGGAATCCCTTTTTTGATCCTTACTACCGGCGGGAACCATCTGATCCGGGCGGACAGAAGCCCTACATATTCTATGGCATGTATGCTCACCGGGGCGGTGATCAATACGATTTTAGACCCCACATTTATCTTTGTGTTCCGCTGGGGAATCAAGGGAGCAGCGTGGGCGACAGTGATCGGGCAGGTAATCTCCGGCGTGTTGGTGATCGTATATTTTTCTAAGTTCCGTCATCTGGATCTGGAGTTTAAAATGTTGAAACCGCAGGCAGAGTTCCTTAAGGCGATCGTGTCTCTTGGAATGGCCGCCTGTGTGAACCAGATTGCTATGGCGGCTGTCCAGATTACTATGAACAATACGCTGAGACATTACGGAGCGGCGTCCATGTATGGGACGGATATCCCGCTGGCATGTGTGGGTGTCATCTCGAAAGTCAATATGGTCTTTATGTCAATCTGCATTGGCACTTCCCAGGGATGCCAGCCTTTGTGGGGCTTTAATTATGGAGCGAAAAATTATGGGAGAGTGAGGGAGGCATTTCGGAAGGCGTTTCAGATCTCTTTGACGGTGGGGATTATATTTTTCTTGTGTTTCCAGCTATTCCCAAGACAGATTGTCAGTATCTTTGGGACGGGAACGCCGGAGTATTTTCATTTTGCGGAGCGGTATTTTAAGATATTTATGCTGATGACTTTTATCAATGGAATACAGCCTATGTGTTCAGGGTTCTTTACGTCTATCGGGAAGGCGAAGCTAGGTATTGTGGTGTCGCTGACAAGGCAGGTAATCTTTTTGCTGCCGCTTATCTTGATCTTTCCGGTATTTATGGGAATTGACGGGGTGATGTACGCCGGCCCGATCGCGGACGGAGCAGCGGCAGCGGTGGCTGTCGGGTTTGCAGTGAGGGAGCTTCGGAGGATGAGGAGCAGGGATATATCAGACAATTAGCGGGAGGTTGTCCCGCTAATTTTTTAAGGTCACATTCACGGTATTGTCATTCATGGTCGTCGCTTTGCCGCCGTCGGACAGGCGGGGATGATGCAGGGCGTTGCAGGTAAGCCCGCCGGGGCTTTGACTTAAACTGTATACGCCCACCGCAGCAACAGCTCCCCGCGCGATCAGGTCGGTGGTCTTAGCAGTGAATTCTACTTCTGCCAGGTCATTGCTGCAAAGCACTGCGTCGCCGTCTTTGATATCTCGTGCTGCGGCATCTTTTGTATTCATGACAAGGGTCATGGGTCCCCGCTTTTTTGCCTGCCTTTTCTCAGACTGGAAGATGGAATTGAGAGTATGTATGCTTGGCACGGAGATGAGACTCAACGCTTCGCTGCCGCCATAGCATGGAGTATAATGCGGCATTGGTTCAGGCAGTCTGGGATTAACGATATAGAATCTCTTCTCCGGTGTCTGGAAATCAGTGTGGCGGGCAAAGGGCATGGAGATAGTGCCGCCCGCTGTCAATGCCATGCGTTCTTTCGTTGTCAGATGAGCGGAAAGGGGCGTAGGTGTCAGGATTAATTTTTCATACATTTCTTCTTCAGTATGCTGGAAATAACTGTCGGTATATCCCATAGCTTTTGCCAGAAGAGTGACGGTGTTCCAGTTGCTTTTTGCTTCTCCTGCTGGTTCAATGATCTTGCGGGTCGCGGCCATGGTGCAGTAGCCATAGGCTTCGTAGCAGTCGGAATGTTCGACGGAAAAGGTGGCGGGAAGTATAATATCTGCATACTGTGCTGTGTCCGTCATAAATCGTTCGTGGACTATGGTAAATAAATCTTCTCTTTTTAGTCCTTCCAGCAGGCTTTTTTGATCACTGACAGAATTGGCCGGATTACTGCCCGCTACATAGAGGCTTTTGACGGGCATATGACCGTCTGTGCCGGTGAGAGCCATAGAGAGCTGGTTGATGTTGATTGTTCTTACCGGCTTCTCTGTGCGAAGGTCCGGGCGCTGTACGGATTTCCCGTCAAAGTAGGAACCGCCGGAGGGGGTACAGCCGCACAGACCGCCGCCTGGACGTTTCCATGCGCCGGTGAACAAAGAAAGTATGGTGATCAGCCGTACGGTCATGGAGCCGTTGCCGTAGCGGGAGCAGCCGCTTCCAAGGAGTATGGAGGGAGCTGAGGCTGTGCCGTACCGGAGCGCAAGGGCCGTGATGGTATGTGCAGGGATTCCGGTAATGTCTGATGCCCATTCGGGCGTGCAGGCAGAGAGTGTCTTTTTAAATTCTTCGTATCCCAGTCCATATTCTGTTAAAAATGCTTCGTCGGAAAGATGGTTTTTCTCCAGTTCATGCATCATGGCCAGAGCCAGGGCGCCGTCACTTCCCGGGCGTATGAGGATGACTTCGTCACAGTAAGGGGCCATCGGTTCCGCGTATACTTCTATAAGTATGATCTTTTTGCCTTCTCTTCTCGCCTGTGTAAGATCGCTGAGAGTGGGAAATCTGGTGGCTGCTGCATTGCTCCCCCATACAAGAAACAGATCGCTGTCTTTAAGTTCTCTTGGGTCCAGGCATCCGGTATTTCCCACGACAGAAGAATAGCCGTCTCCTTTGGCGGAGGAGCACAGGGTCTTTATCAGTTCGCATGTTCCCATGCGGGCAAAAAGTGCTTGTACACAGTGACGCTGTATGATGCTCATTACGCCGGAATAATAGCAGTAGGCGATGGATGATGCTCCGTCTGTCTGTATGATAGTTTTCCAGCGGGATGTGATCTCTGCGATTGCATCTTCCCAGGAAATGGGGGTAAAGGATCCTTCCCCCTTTTTACCGCAGCGTTTCAGCGGGAGGAGAATACGGTCTTTTGCATTGATTTCCTCTGTATAGCGCCGCATTTTTCCGCACAGCATCCCCCTGGAGACGGGGTGTGTCTCATCGCCTTCGGTTTTCAGAATCTTTTTGCCGTCTGTATGGACGGTAAACCCGCATGAGGCGGGACAATCATAAGGGCAGATTGTTTTTTGTGTATAGGTTTTCATAAGTTTTATACCTCTTTGCGCATGTGTTGGTTTCATGATAGCATAGGGGAGGCAGGTAAAGCAACCTTGCGATTGACCTTTTGCGGGCAGTTCTTTTAATAAAATATTCCGAGAGGGGAATGATAATCTATTATAAGATCAGGAGTGCAGTATGACGGCGGAAATTATAGCTTATATGGCATTTGAACAGGATATGAAACGGCGGATGGAATTTTCACTTGTGACGCAGTGTGCGCCCTTTTTGAAAGGAATGCGGACAGCGAGCGTTCTGAATGTAGAGCAAGTGTGGGTGGGTGGATTACACCGGTTATTTGAGACTACGGATATCTCCTGGCAGATTCTTGTTGCAAGAAAAGAGAGATGCCTTGTTTTGTTTTATAGAAAGTCCGGACTTGAGAGAGTACTCTCTGTCAGGGAGGTCCGGCAGTTTTTAAAAGGATATGGTTATGAGGCGCAGGCACTTTCCCGGAGTATTGCACGGCTTTCTATGAGGATGAATCTGTACGTGGAAGGAAAAATAGATTTCCCCCATGAGCTGGGGATATTTTTGGATTATCCTCTGGAAGATGTGAGAGCCTTTATTAAGAACGGCGGGAGGAAGAGTATCTTTACGGGATACTGGAAAGTGTACCATAATCCGGGGAGGGCGCATCTTACTTTTCTGGCATATGATAAGGCGAAAGACAGTGCGGTGAATGAATTCCTGGCCGGAAAAGATATTAGTGAAATTGTAAAGGCAGGATGAAGGAAGCCGAAGAGTTATAAAAAAGAGAGACTTTGGCTTTTCCTTTTTTAGATTTCATGATAAACTGGTGTACAGATTAATTTTAGAAATACAAGGAGGATACAAGTGCATGAGCTATGCGGACAAAGTGTTTATAGATATGTGCCGTGACATTATTGATAACGGCACGGATACGAGGGGCGAGAAGGTGCGCCCGGTGTGGGAGGACGGTACGCCTGCCTGGACGGTGAAAAGGTTCGGGGTGGTGAACCGGTATGACCTTAGCAGGGAATTTCCGGCGCTGACTTTGAGGCGGACGCCGATTAAGAGCTGTACGGATGAGCTTTTGTGGATCTGGCAGAAGAAGTCCAATGATATCCATGATTTAAACAGCCATATCTGGGATAGCTGGGCGGACGCGGACGGCTCCATCGGAAAGGCTTACGGCTATCAGATGCGTGTAAAGCATCAGTATAAGGAAGGCTTGTTTGACCAGGTAGACAGGGTGCTCTATGACCTTAAGAATTATCCTTACAGCCGCCGTATCATGACGAATATCTATGTGCATCAGGACCTTCACGAGATGAACCTTTACCCCTGCGCCTACAGCATGACGTTTAATGTGACGAAAAGGGCGGGGCATGAGAAACTCACGCTGAACGGGATTTTAAACCAGCGCTCCAATGACGTGCTGACGGCAAACAGCTGGAATGTGTGCCAGTATGCGGTGCTGCTCCATATGTTTGCCCAGGTGTGCGGCATGGAGGCGGGGGAATTCGTGCATGTGATTGCGGACGCGCACATTTACGACAGGCATATCCCGCTCATTGAGGAGCTGATAAGCCGGGAGCCGCTCCCTGCGCCCAGGTTCTGGCTGAATCCGGAGGTGAGGGATTTCTATGAGTTTACGAGGGATGATGTGAAACTGCTTGATTATGAGACTCATGAGCAGATTAAAAATATACCTGTGGCGATATAATTGTTGGGGAAGGGAGAAAAAGGCATGAATCTGATTGTGGCGGCGGACAAGAACTGGGCCATCGGGAAGGATAACCGGCTGATGTGGAGCATACCGGCTGATATGAAGTATTTCCGGGAGATGACGAGGGGAAATGTGGTTATTATGGGGAGGAAGACATTGGAGAGCTTTCCCCAGGGGCAGCCTCTTAAGAACCGGGTGAATATCGTGATTACGCGTAAGAAGGACTATAAGGTGAAAGGCGCGGTGGTCGTTCACAGCGTGAAGGAGGCGGAGGAGACTGCCAGAAAAGAGGCGGCAGAGTGCGGCGGGGATATCTTTGTCATCGGCGGGGAGAGTATCTACCGCGCGATGCTTGGGTACTGCGACAGGGCGTATGTGACAAAGATTGACCATGGGTTTGACGCGGACACTTATTTCCCGGACCTGGATGCGGACGGGGAGTGGGAGATGACGAAAATCAGCGAGGAGCAGACTTGCTTTGACTTGGAATATTATTTTACAGTTTATGAGAGGTTAAGATAAGGTAAGATGAGGATACTGAGCATTACGGCGCAGAAGCCAAGCAGCACCGGGAGCGGCGTGTACCTGACGGAGCTTGTGAAGGAGCTGGCGGTAAAGGGGCATGAGCAGGCGGTTGTCGCGGGCGTGTATGAGAAGGACGAGGTTGAACTGCCGGAGGGAGTCGGGTTCTATCCGGTGTATTTTGCGGAAGATGTGCAGGACGAGGGGTTCTGTGAGGGTGAGCCTGACGCAGGATTCGGGGAGGTGCACGCGGATATCCCGTTTCCGATTGCGGGGATGTCGGATGAGATGCCTTATAAGAGTACAAGGTACTGTGATATGACGCCGGAGATGACGGGGCAGTTTAAGGAGGCGTTTTTAAAGGCGGTGGCGAGGGCGGTTAAGGAGCTTTTGCCGGACGTGGTGCTGTGCCACCACCTCTATCTTCTGACGGCTCTTGTGCGGGAGGCGTTTCCGGAGCTTAAGGTGTACGGGTTCTGCCATAACACGGACTTACGGCAGATGAAAAAGACGGACCTTGAGAGGGATTTTATCCGGGAGCAGATAAGGCGGCTTGACCATATCTTTGTGCCTCAGAGGGCGCAGGAGGAGGGTGTGAAGGAGATTTACGGCGTACCGCAGGGGAGGATTACAAGAGTGGGCATGGGCTTTAACCGAAGGATTTTCCATGTGACGGGGGAGAGACCGTCGGATGGGGTCACGAGGATTGTGTTTGCCGGGAAGATTGCGGAGAAGAAGGGCGTGGTGAGCCTGATGAGGAGCCTCTGCCTTCTGGATGTTCCGGGGAGGGAGGTTCACATGCTTTTGGCGGGGAGCACGGGGAATGAGGAGGAGTTTCGCCTGATTTGTGAGCTGGCGGAAAAAGCTCCGGTGAAGGTGACGTTCCTTGGGAGGCTTTCCCAGACGGAGCTTTCGAGGGTTTACAATGAATGTGATGTCTTTGTGCTGCCGTCCTTTTTTGAGGGAATCCCGCTGACGGTAATCGAGGCTCTGGCCTGCGGCGACAGGGCGGTGATGACGGACCTTCCGGGCATCCGGGAGTGGCTTTTGGAGGCTGTGCCGGGGGCAGATGTCCTTTTTGTGGAGATGCCTGAGATGAGGAATGCGGATGAGCCGGTGGCAAGCGGGCTGCCGGAGTTTGAAAGGAGGCTTGCGAAGGCGCTGTCTTTGAGTGTCTGTAAGGGTGAGACGAGGCGCGCGGATGTGAGCGGCATTTCCTGGGAGGGGATTGCGGAGAGGGTGATTGGCACGGTTGCCGGATAACAGGGCATAGGGGATTTGAGCAGGATTCAGATGGTATATTATTCGAAATATACCATCTTTTTTGGCATTTTTGTAAATAAATTAATTAATTTACAAATGGAAAGAAATGTGGTAAGATGAAAAAAGAATTTCAGGAGGTGGTATTGTGGATTATAGAAAATTATGTGTAGATATATTTGGAACGGACAGCCCTGAAAAGTTAAAAGAATTTGCGAAAAAGGCGGCAAGCTATGAGCAGCTTTATGAGAAGGGTGATATCATCAACTCCAGGAACGCCGGAAGGAAACCGAAGATTGGCAGCGAGGATGCGGAAAAGATGCGGGAAATGTATGCGTCCGGAGAAAGTGTCGGGCAGATCGCACAGTATTTCCATGTGACCCGCCCGACGGTATATAAATACATTAATATCCGGAAACGGTGGGAGGAGGATAACTTTGTCAGGGTGCGTCTGGACTATATGTATGACGATGAGCTGTGTACGGTGATTGACGTGGATTTTAAGCATGAGAAGGTGTATGTGGAAAATCAGACGGATAAGGTGCTGCTTACGGCATTTGGGGTCAATAAGAATCCGGACTGGGAGGCTTTTAATGATTTTCTGGAATCCAGATGCGTTCCCCGGACACGGTGCGGCATGAAACGGATTCTTAAGGAAAATGAACTTAACAGCTACGACCCTCTTCAGATGATTGAGAGGACGCAGGGGCGTATGGCGGAAGATCATCACTGGATACGGATACACTATAAGGATGGGGAGGAACAGCCAAATTTTTTAAATAAATGAGACGTTTTCCTATTTCTGCCCGTCTAATAGACAGAACTTAAGAAAAAAGTTCTTACCGTGCGTGCGAGTTTCAGGGGAAAGGTGGGAGCCATGATGGAGGAATTGGTTGAGAGAGCCAGGCGCGGAGAGCCGAAGGCATTTACAGAGCTGATGCAGATGCATATGCAGCCCATGTATAAGGTGGCAAGGGCGATGCTCTGTTCTGATGCGGATGTGGCGGACGCGGTGCAGGAGACGATTCTTGGCTGCTGGGAGAAAATCGGGCAGCTTAAGGAAGGGAAGTATTTTAAGACGTGGATGACCCGGATGCTGATCAATAAGTGCAACGATATCCTGCGGGCGGGGAGACGCTTTGTATCGGATGACGGGATGCCGGAGATTGCGGATTTTGACAGGCATTTTGAAAATGTGGAGTGGAATGAGGCGCTGAAGTCTATCGATGAAAAGTACCGGCTGGTAATCATGCTTTATTATGTGGAAGGGTTTAAGACAAGCGAGATCAGCCAGATTTTGGATGTGCCTGAATCGACAGTCCGGACGAGGCTTTCCAGGGGGAGAGAGAAATTGGCGGTCATCTACGGCGGAGCGGAAAGGAGAGCGTTGTGATGTGTGAGAAGAAGAGGATAGATATTTTAAGGGAAGAGGTTGTGATACCGAAAGAGGTGCAGCAGAAGGCGGACGCGGCATTTGAGCAGATTCTTGCAAAGCCGGGGGCAGGCAAGTTGCTCCGTCTGCGGCAGCGGCAGCGAAGGAGAGCGGCGGCAGCGGCTGTTGCGGCAGTGCTGGCTCTAAGCACCGTCGCTGCAGGAGCGGCATATCTTGAGTGGAATAAGGGGCTTGAAAAAGACTTTGCGGTTACGGAGGAGCAGAAGGGGAAGGCGGAAAGCACGCGTCTGGCTGGATTTCCGAATCTTTCCGCGGAGGATAAGGGAATCGTCGTAACTGCCCAGCAGAGCATTGTGGACAATTACTACGGATATCTGGCGTTTAAGGTGGAGGGATTTACGAAAGGAAAAGGCAGGGAGCCGGGGTTTAATGAACTTTCCATCAAGGTGGACGGAAAGGATATTTCCCATACTTGTGAGCTGTATGGCAAGGAGAAAATGAATAAGGTGAATGAGGACGGAAGTTTCGAATGCCGAATCATGCTCTATGGGGATGACGGTAAAGGCACCCTTAAGGATAAGCAGATAGACGTCCGGTTTTCTGACCTTGGCGTTGTCACGGAAAAGGCAGGAGCCGCTGAGGATGTGGTAAACGGGGAGTGGGCATTTTCCTGGCAGCTCTCCGGCAGCGATGAGATTTATACGGCGGAGGTTGATGAAAAGCTTGGCAGTTCGGGAGCGGCGGTCACGAGGGCGGAGGTGTCTCCGATTTCGATTAAGGCGGTGTATGATTTCCCTGCCAGGACGGTGAAGGAAGAGGCTTTTGACGAGACTTCAGGAGAGGTGTATGAGACAGATATGCTGGATGAACCGCCGCTGCTTATTGGCGTCAGGCTTAAGGACGGAACGCTTGTGACGGACACCCAGGGAGGTGCCATGGGCTATACGGACGGGGGAAAGAGGGTGTACGAGGAGTGCTTTGCCATGGGGAAAATCCTTGATGTGGAGGAAGTGGAGAGCCTTCTTTTTGTGAAGAAGATACCGGAGGAAGAGAGGGAGCTTACGGAAGAGGATATGTTTGTGGTGAAAGTTCGTTGATTTTGCTTATCGTAATAAATATAGGCGTAAAAATATGAAGAAAAATCTGTTGATATGCCGGTATTAAATATCGTATAATAAAGTCAGGAAATGAAAGGAGGGCTCTATATGGCATCGACAGCACAAGCTATGAAAAAGAAGGAATTTATGAAAAAAGAATATTCTGAGAAATCAGCCATAGACGCATTATATAGTGAACTCTCTAAAGGAATTGAAAGCCTGAAAAAGGGTGATGTTTATACGGTTGATGAGGCCTGGGAGGAAATTGATAAAATATAATGCGAATGGAAAAACCGAAGAAGTACAGAATCGTTATTTCAAAAGATGCACTTTGGGATATCAAATCAACAAAAAAATATATTCTTGATACATTCAAGTACCGTGAATATGCTGAAAATTTTTCAAAGAAGATTAAGAAACCCATTAAAGAACTGGATTCATTCCCAAAAGGTTATGAAACTACAGGATATGTTATTGATGGATTAAGCGTTTATTTTAAACCATGCAGCACATATTTAATCTTTTTTGTAGTGGAAGATTCTACGATAACGGTAATTCGGGTTTTAAAAGACCGTATGTACTGGCAGGCAATCATAAGGAAAATGCAGAAAATCAACAGATAAAATATAAGAATAATATTTTTGATTGACAATGACCGCCCGCATCCTCTATAATAGAAGAAATTTATCAGTCAAATGCCGTGACAGGGAGGAGTACATAGATTCCCGATGCGAAGAGAGGAGACGTCCGGTGCAAGTCTCCGTGAAGGATTTATGGAAGTAGCCCTCGAGCAGTGGAGCGAACGCACGGACTTACACTTATATGTACGGAAGTTGCGGTGTCAGTAGATTCCAACGCAGTCTCAGCGTTAACGGAGAGACGGTATCGGAGGAAAAGATTGGGTAAGGCAGATTTGCCGGAAGATCCATATCAGCAGTTTCTCCCGTACCGGGTGAGTGCAGGGATTTTCCCTGAATTTAGATGGTAACACGGATAGAATATTCGCCCTAAGCGGTTTCGCTTAGGGCGTTTTGATGTGAGGAGGTTCATAAGTATGAAGAAAATCAGCGGGAACAAATTACTGGTAAAGGCTCTCCGGGAAGAAGGGGTGGACACCATCTTCGGATATCCGGGGGCGTGTACCATTGACATCAGCGACGAGCTTTACAAGCAGGATTTTACGAAGGTAATCCTGCCGAGGCAGGAGGTTGCCCTTGTCCATGAGGCGGATGCTTACGCCCGCTCTACGGGAAAGACGGGGGTGTGCCTTGTGACCAGCGGCCCGGGGGCGACCAACCTTGTGACGGGGCTTGCGACGGCCTACTATGACAGTGTGCCTCTTGTGTGCTTTACCGGGCAGGTGGCGAGGCATCTCATCGGGAACGATGCGTTCCAGGAGGTGGATATCGTAGGGATTACGAGGAGCATCACGAAATATGGCGTGGTTGTAAAAAAGAGAGAGGATTTGGGGCGCATCATTAAGGAGGCGTTTTATATAGCCAGGACAGGAAGGCCGGGGCCGGTGCTGATTGACCTGCCTAAGGATGTGATGGCGGAGCTTGGAAGTGGGGAGTATCCGGAGAGTGTCAATATCCGGGGATATAAGCCCAGCACCGGAGTCCATATCGGGCAGCTCAAGCGCGCCATCAAGATGCTTGGGAAAGCGAAAAGACCGCTGTTTCTTGCCGGGGGAGGCGTGATCATATCGGGGGCAAGAAAGGAATTTACATGCCTTGCAGAGCGGACGAATGTTCCGGTTGTCACTACCGTTATGGGGCGCGGGGCAATACCGACGAACCATCCTCTCTATATCGGGAACCTGGGGATGCACGGGGCTTACGCCTCCAATATGGCGGTCAGCGAGTGCGACCTTTTGTTTTCCATCGGAACCCGGTTTAATGACCGGATTACGGGAAAGCTCCATTCCTTTGCGCCGAAGGCGCAGATTGTGCATATCGACATCGATACAGCGGCGATTTCCAAAAATGTACAGGTGGACGTGCCGATTGTGGCGGACGCGAAAGAGGCGGTTGAAAAGCTTTTGGAGTATGTGGAAAGGTATGACACGGAGAAATGGCTGGGAAAGATATATGGCTGGAAAAAAGAGTATCCGCTTATCATGAGGGAAAAACCGGTGATGACGCCTCAAGATGTAATTGATACGATTAATCGCATATTTGATGAGGCAATTATTGTTACAGATGTGGGCCAGCACCAGATGTTCACCGCACAGTTTGCTGAGATTACAGAAAAGAAACAGCTTATCATGTCCGGAGGTCTTGGTACGATGGGCTATGGGCTTCCGGGAGCAATCGGGGCGAAGATTGGTAATCCTGACACTTATGTTATCTCCATATCCGGGGACGGCGGCATGCAGATGAACATCCAGGAGCTTGCCACGGCGGTTCTTGAGGAGCTACCAATCATCTCCTGCATTTTCAATAATAATAATCTGGGAATGGTGCGCCAGTGGCAGAAATTATTCTATGGGAAGCGTTATTCGATGACATGCTTACGCTCTGGTGCTGCGTGCAGGGGGAGATGCGGTGAGGTGCCGTGTCCGAAATATACGCCGGATTTCGTAAAACTGGCGGAGAGCTACGGGGCGAAGGGCATCCACATTACGAAGAAGGAAGAGATAGAGCCTGCATTTTTGGAGGCGATGAAGAGCAAGAAAACACCGTATGTCCTGGAATTCGATATTGACCCGGAAGATCTGGTCTATCCGATGATTCGGCCGGGAGGGACTCTGGAAGACATGATCATGGATTGTTAAGATAAGGGGGAAGATGCTATGAATGGAAATGGAATGAAAAAGCGCTGGCTTTCACTGTACGTAGAAAATCAGGACGGCGTATTGTCAAAAATCTCCGGATTATTCTCAGGGAAGTCCTACAATATTGACAGCCTGACCGTGGGAACCACAGAGGATCCCACAATCTCAAGAATGACAATCGCGACAGTCAGTGATGATGAGACTTTTGAACAGATAAAGAAGCAGTTGAATCGTCTTGTGGAAGTTATTAAGGTCATTGATTTCACCAATATTTTTGTGCGTATGAAAGAGATTATGTACATCAAGGTAAAAAAATGTACCGCAGAGGATAAGGTGGAGTGCTTCCAGATTGCAGAAACCTTTAAAGCGAAGGTCATTGACTATGGGAAGGACAGTCTTCTTTTGGAGTTTGTCCAGACGGCTACGAAGAACGATGCTGTAGTGAAGCTTATGAAGGATGAATTTAAGATGATCGAGGTGGTAAGAGGGGGAAGTGTTGGAATCGAGTCTATCAGTATGATGGAGAGATAAAAGAGGATATTTGCAATGCTGATGATATGTCTTGGTCTGGTGGATACGCCGGAGGAGAAGAATAAGCTTGAGCGATTATATGAGCAATATCGAGGTCTGATGTTCCATGTTGCCAGGGAGATCCTTAAGGACGAGGGTCTGGCGGAAGATGCAGTTCAGGAGGCACTTATAAAACTGGCAAAAAATTTAAAGAAAATTAATGAAAAAGAATGTCACAAAACGAAACATTTCATCGTTATTATAGTTGAGAGCGCAAGTAAAGATATCTACCGAAAAGAGAAAAAGAATATGACAGTTTCCTGGGAAGAGATAGAAGAAAACTATCATTTTCCACTGCGGGAAAGAGTGGAAGAGTTGTCGGAGCTTACGGGTGTAGACCGGGCAATCCTCAGTCTGCCCGCCACATACCGCCAAATCTTCCGCATGAAGTATAAATGGGGATATTCTAATAAAGAGATCGGAGAGATTTTGGGTATCCGTCAGAGTGCTCTCAGACAGAGGATTGCAAGAGGAAAAGTAATTCTTAAGGATATTCTTGATGAAATGGAGGTGCAGACATGATGAGTAAGATACGGGTAGATGATGAATTTCTGTACCGGTATATGCCGGAGCTTGAGGAGAAGATTATAAAAGCGTATCCGGATGACAGGGACCTTACCCATGCGTTTTCGGAAAGCTTTGAAAAGAAGGCAGAAAAGTTCTTAAAACGCGTGCGGCAGAAAGAAAGGTATGGAATTCCTATAAGGACTGGTGCACGGGCAGCGGCATCGATTGCGCTTATGCTTATCAGTATCACAATGATATCCGTTCATACAGACGCTTTGAGCATGGAAAGGATCAAGGAGAGATTCTATGAGTATACGCAGGTGATACGGAAAGGTGAAACGGAAAAGCGGTATCATGCGGCGGAAGAAGCTGTCGGGGAATTCGTACCGCTCTATCCGGCATATGTACCGGAAGGGTATGAGCTTAAGATTGAAGACAGGGATGATTCGTATCTGTTTCTAAGCTATGAGAACTCGGAGAATGTCGGTTTCATCATTGACCAGGAGCAGGTGAAGGACGGCATGGTAGTAGGGGAGGATAATGAGTACGTCCGGGAAGAAAAGGCAGAGCTCCTGGGATACGAGGGAAGAATATGCTATAAGGAAGACGGCACGGTACATATCTGGTGGGAATCGGAGAATACGCTTTATCTTGCGGGAGCTAATAGCTTTGGCAAAGAAGAGCTGCTGAAGATATGCGAGTCGTTAAGGCCGAAAGAAGAATAAACATCGCAAAAGGACATTTGCAGTGAAAAATTTGCTGTAAATGTCCTTTTTGTGCGCCCAGTATGGGCGCAATCTAATCGGTGAAAGTCCGTAACACGCCCTGGTAGTGGGAAGTGTATAGCTAAGAGCAAGGGTGTCCATCGTGAGGTGGAATCTGAAGAAAGCTGGAGGCAAAGCTCTGGTCTGACGAACAGAAATCATATCAGGCCACAATTAGGGATAAGGCTGCAAAACAAGTTGAAATCACATTAGAGGAAGGGGTCTGGAGTTCAGGGCGGAAAATGCCAAATCATTATATGGTCCAGGTACAAACTTCACCTTCACCTGCCAGATATCTTGTGAGATATGGAACGATGGAAGACGAACAGTTTGCCTCAGAGGATAAGTATAATAATAATTATGTTGCAGCTCAAGGGGGACCAATCGAGGCAGGAGGTATAAATAAATGGATTACAGCCGAAGATACAACATGTAAAATATATACTATGGATGCAGGTACATGTGTCATGTCCGCCAATGTCAAAGACCCTTATGGGCAGCAGATTGATTTAAGGATAACGATAAGAGTAGAATAATTACCTGATAAATTGTGTACATTATTCAAAAGCTCTGCTATAATTATCTATTAAGAAATAAATGAACGGACTGTGAAGTCAGAAGGAGGTCAAGAAGTGTTAAAAGGAAAGATAGCAGTTGTAACCGGCGGAACTAGAGGAATTGGATATTCGATTGTAAAAAAATATCTGGAAAATGGGGCGAAAGTAGTATTGTTTGGCTCAAGAGCAGAGACCGTGGAGAAAGCGCTTGCTTCACTGAAGGCTGAGAATGGGGACTGGGAAGTCAGTGGGGATTATCCGAATCTGAAGGATGCAAAGTCTGTGGAGGAAGCTATTGGAAAAGTAAAAGAAAAGTATGGGCGGATCGACATTCTTGTGAACAATGCAGGTGTATCTGACAGCAAAAAGATTGAGGATTATACATCGGAACATTTTGCAAATATCATGCAATTGAATGTCAATGCGATCATGAATGCGGTCATGCCTGCTGTAAAGATCATGAAAGAGCAAGGCGGCGGCTGTATCCTCAATACCAGTTCCATGGTAAGTATCTGCGGACAGCCCAGCGGCGTAGCATATCCCACAAGCAAATCTGCCGTAAACGGTCTGACATGGTCGCTGGCAAGGGAGCTTGGACCAAGCGGTATCCGTGTGAATGCTGTAGCTCCTGGAATTACAAAGACAGATATGGTGGCAGCACTTCCGGAGCAGATGATCAAACCGCTGATCAATGCCATTCCAATCCGCAGGATTGGCGAGCCGGAGGATATTGCAAATGCATTCCTGTTCCTTGCCAGCGATATGGCCAGCTATGTAACAGGAGAAATCTTATCTGTAGACGGTGCGATGAGATCATAGCCCAAAAAGATGAGGGTGCAGCAAGATGCAGGACTTCCACAATCCAGGCATCTTACTTCACCCTCATTTCTTTGTTTTTATTCGGTTTCCTTTGCGACATATACGATACCGAAAGCGCCGGTTCCGATATGAGTACCGATGATCGGACCGATGCCTCGTACTTTCGGAGATTCAAGATTCAACCCGTTTTTTTGAAGCATATGTAAAAATGCTGCGCAATTTTTCTGGTCGTAAGCATAGAGAAGATATAAAGGACAATCCATGTCCGGAGCATCAGCCATCGTAAGCTTCGCTACCTGTTTGCACGCATGGCGGATTCCCATCTGTTTGCCGCAGAGAGAAACGTTGCCCTCCGGTGTAAATGTAATGATCGGTTTTAAGTTGGCAAGGTTTCCTAAAGCAGCGGATGTCTTAGATAGTCTGCCGCCTTTGGCAAGATATTCTAAAGTGTCAAGCCCGGCAAAAAGACGAAGCCTGGGTCTTAAGTTTTCTACTTCGTTTACAATCTCCTGTGCACTGCGTCCGGCATCCCTAAGCTTTACTGCACGGTCAACTAAGATACGCATTCCGAGAGTGGCAATTTTACTGTCGACGATGAAGATATTTTCATAATCGGCCATGCTTTTTGCCAGGACCGCGTTCTGAAAAGTGCCGCTCAACGCGCTGGAAATAAGTATGGCAATTACACTGTCTCCGGCTTCCTTTGCTTCTTCAAAACATTCTAAAAAATTGGAAGGGGAGGGCTGAGAAGTCTTAGGAAAGTCTTTTCCTTCTGTCAAAAGTTTGAAGAACTCATCTTTTGTGATGTCTTTGCCGTCCATGTACTCTTTGTCGCCAAAAGTTACAGTCATAGGGATACATGTGATCTGTCGTTTTTCGATTTCCTGTGCAGAATAATCAGCAGCAGAATCAGTAATAATGCGGATTGCCATAATTTTTCTCCTTTGCGTATATTATTAATATATTTTTAAGAACTATATCGCAATCAATAGAAAAAGTCAATGTAAATAAAAAGATATTATGGTATACTGAGGGAGTATTGGCTGCATGGCTGTACAAAAGTTTACCGAAAACAAAAGAAGGAGAGGATTTATGAAAGAGTTTACGCATTTTGATTCGCAAGGCAATGCGGTCATGGTAGATGTGAGCAGAAAGCCGGATACTGTACGGGAAGCAGTTGCCAGCGGGCGGATTCGGATGTCGGAGGAATGTTTCTGCAAGGTGAAGGATGGCGGCATGAAAAAGGGGGATGTCCTTGGTGCGGCCAGAATTGCCGGTATCATGGGGGCAAAGAGGACTTCTGATCTGATCCCCCTCTGTCATATAGTCAAGATAACCGGAGTGGAGATGGAATTTGAGCTGCTTCCGGAAAATTCCGCGATAGAAGTAAGGTGTACCGCGCGGACAGTGGATAAGACCGGAGTGGAGATGGAAGCTCTTACAGGAGTAAATGTGGCGCTTTTGACTATATACGATATGTGTAAAGCGGTGGATAAAGGGATGATCATTGAGGGTATCCACTTGCTTCAAAAATCCGGCGGCAAGAGCGGCCGGTGGGAATGGGGGAAATAAATTGCAAGAATAATATTTTAATTTAGGTTTAATGTGATAATATATAATGTAAACTAACATAGATAAAAGAGGTGGACGTATGAAGAAGAAAAAATTTACTTGTAAACTGGTTGCCGTCGCTGTCAGTGCCTGCCTGATGGTGCAGGGTTTGGTGTGGCTGAATCCGGCGGAAGTTCTTGCCGGAGAAGTTATAGAGGAATATGCGGATGAGGCAGATATCCAGGAAGCGGAACTGCCGCAGGAAGCAGATCTGCCGCAGGAAGGAGCCCAGGAAGAAGATGGACTGCCTAAAGAGGCTGTAGAGGCAGGTGACAAAGAAGGGACAAAAGATAACTCTGAGGATGAGATGCTTGCGGATGGACCGATGCAGGATAAGGAGATCATGCCGAAGGAAACAACGCAAACTCCGGAGGGGGAAGAGGGGAAGATTTCCTTTGAAGATGAGGAAAAGATTCTGATCGAGATTAAGAAGACAAAAAGTAAAGTGAATGAAGACCCGAAAGATGGCGCCTTTTATTATAAGGGGAGCAATATGAAGCCTCAGATACGGGTATATACGATATCCAGGGTTGAGGAAGGAAAAGACATAAGCGGTATACAGCCGGATATGATATATAAAAATGATAAGGATGGGACTTTTATAAAAGGAGAACTCCTAAAAAACACTACAGATTATATCATTACTTATCCGGAAGACTGCAAAGGGCTTGGGAAATATGAGTTTACAGTGAGTGCGGCTGCAAATTCTGAAAAATACGAAGGTTCCCGGAAAATACCTTATGAGGTCGTAGAGAAAGCGCATGAGTGGGGAAGCTGGAAGGTAACAGTGAAACAGACCGTGTTTAAGGCGGGGCAGAAGCAGCGTACCTGTTCTGTATGCAAAGGGATTGACACTGCTGTAATCGCAAAGTTGAAGCCGACGATCAAGATCAATATGACGACAATTCCTCTGAAAGTGAAGAAGACAACGACGAAATTCAAGGTGAGTAATCTTGCGTCAGGGGATTATGTGAAATCTTACAAGAGTAGCAATAAAAAGATATTTACAGTAGATAAAAAAGGCAAGATCAAAGCAAAGAAAAAAGGGACGGCTAAACTTACAGTGACGCTGGCCAGCGGGAAAAAGGCTACAGCAAAGGTTAAAGTACAAAAAGGGACAGTTAAGACTACGAAAGTTACTGTCAATACTTCCAAGCTTGTGCTGTTAAAAGGAGGCAATTATACACTTAAGACTACAGTGGCTCCGCTGACTACCCAGCAGAAGGTTACCTATTCTTCGTCAAATAAAAAGGTGGTGACGGTGAGCAGCAAAGGGGTACTCACTGCAAAGAAAAAGGGAACAGCTAAAATTACTGTCAAGTCAGGAAGCAAAAAGAAACAGATCAGTGTGACTGTGAAGGTGCCGTCTTTCCCAAAAGGAGACGGAAATGCATTTTTAAAGTCATGCCAGAAGATTGCCAACACGATCATGACGGACGGAAACTGGATCTATTTCAGCGGTACGGGTATGAAAAAGAGCTTTGCTGAGGCGAGAGATTATAACCCAAGACAGACAAGCTGCGCAAATTATGTGAATTTCTGTATGCAGGATTTTGGTACTTTGGAACCGGGAATGGCATTTTACGGTGATGGCAAAGGTAAGATTGTTTATCAGGGAAGTTCTTCTAAGAAAGCTGCCACGAAGGCGATGGTGGAAAAGAATTACGATATCATTAAGCTCGGCGGGAAAAAGGCTGTAAAGGCTGGACTTCAGCCGGGAGATATCTGTATTTATAAAGGACATACGAATGTCTTTGCCTGTCTCAACAGCGAAGGAGTGCCTATGTGGTATGATGCCGGAAGAAATTCTACTTCTGACGGAAAACCGCAAAGCGGATATTTTACCAATATGTACCGGGCATCTTATTATAATTCTATGCCGATATATTATGTGCTGCGGCTGAAAAAATAGTCTTTTTGTTGTTAACAGCTATATTTTTTGATATAATAGCAGGCAGGAAACTACGAGTGATGCAAATTATGGAGGTACATATATGAGGGTGGCGATACTTACAGCCAATACAGCGGTATACAGAGAACAGGAGGAAGACAGAGGCGGAAAAGCGATTAAGAAGATGGTGGAAAAAGCAGGGGAACAGGTGGTTTTTATGAAAGCCGTTCCCAATGACAGGAAGGTATTGTCAACGATCATGCAGAGAATGGCAGACGGTGGGATTGCGGATCTGATCCTTACCACAGGGGGTGCAGGATGTGCACCTGAGGACTGTACACCCGAGGCAACGATGGATATCGTGGAGCGTCCGGTGCTTGGAATCCCGGAGGCAATGCGCGCATATATGATGTCACTGACAAAGCGTTCGATGCTGAATCGCTGTGCGGCAGGCATAAAAGGAGAGACACTGATCGTCAATCTTCCGGGCAAGGAGGGGGCTGTGAAAGCGGCTCTTGAGTATCTTCTTCCGGAGATCCAGCACGCGGTGGAAGTGCTCAAAGGGGAAGATTAATATGACGGTGACGTATCTGTACCATAGCGGATTTGCAGTGGAATTCGACGATATTGTACTTGTGTTTGATTACTATAAAGGAGAACTTCCGGAAACAGCTAAGGGTAAGAAGCTCTATGTATTTTCAAGCCATTATCATAAAGACCATTTTCAGTACAAAGTATTTGACTGGGCAGATCGATTTGATGCCACATATATTCTTTCGAAAGACATAAGGACGAAGGGGCCGGAGGACCGGACTGTGAAAGTGAAAAGAAGGCAGAAGCTTTCCGTGGACCAATTGCAGATACAGACACTTCGTTCGACAGATGAAGGCGTTGCATTTTTAGTTCGTGTGGAGGGCGTCACCATCTACCATGCAGGGGATTTAAACTGGTGGCACTGGGAAGAAGAAGGTCCTGAATATAACGAGAAGATGAAGCGTGATTATCAGGCGGAGATCGGGACCATAGAGGGAGAGCATATCGATCTTGCGTTTGTTCCGTTAGACCCAAGGCTTGAAGAGGCTTATGGATGGGGGATTGATCATTTTATGCGCCACACAGAGACAGTGCATCTGTTTCCGATGCACTTGTGGGGAAGCTATAAGACAATCTTAAGATTCATGGATGACCCGCTGTCAGAAGATTATAGGGATAAGATCATAAGGATTGCAAAAAGGCAGCAGCGGTTTGAGATCCCTTAAGGAGGAGTTATGAAAGTAAGTATTTATACAGACGGCGCGGCGCGCGGCAATCCGGACGGTCCCGGGGGATACGGCACGGTGCTTGAGTATGTGGATACAAAAGGAGAGCTTCACAGGAAAGAGCTTTCCGGGGGGTATAAGAAGACGACGAACAACCGTATGGAGCTGATGGCAGTCATTGCCGGATTAGAAGCACTGAACCGTCCCTGTGAGGTTGAGTTATATTCAGATTCTAAATATGTAGTAGATGCTTTCAATCAGCACTGGATCGACGGGTGGCTTAAGAAGGGCTGGAAACGGGGAAAGAATGAGCCGGTCAAGAATGTGGATCTGTGGAAACGTCTGCTGGCGGCAAAGGAGAAGCATCAAGTGAAGTTTATCTGGGTTAAAGGCCATGACGGGCATCCGCAGAATGAAAGATGTGATACATTGGCGACTTCGGCGGCAGACGGGGATGCGCTGTTGGATGATACGTTTTAAAAAGTGATTTGCCATCGGGAAGAAAATATGCTATAATCGAAAACTGTGAGTAAGACAGGTAATCGCGGCTGCAAATGCCGAAAGGCTGCAGGTGAGGAAAGTCCGGGCTTCACAGGGCAGGATGCCGGATAACGTCCGGTGGAGGCGACTCTAAGGAAAGTGCAACAGAAATGAACCGCCTTCTTTTATGGAAGGTAAGGGTGGAAGGGCAGTGTAAGAGACTACCGCTTTGCTGGCAACAGCAAAGGCACATGTAAACCCCATCCGAAGCAAGGCCGGAAAAAGACTATGTGGCGGCCCGTCACGTCTTAGGTTGGCTGCTTTAGCCTGCCGGTGACGGCAGGTATAGATAGATGATTACCCAATGACATGACCCGGCTTATCGTCTTGCTCATTCATAAGAAAATGAGAAAGGACAGGAAACTTTTATGTTGGCCTGTCCTTTATTGTATTCATATAGTTATTTCCGTGAGAGATGTCCGGTGTATTTTTCTTCGCAATATTTGCAGCGGTAGATCTGTTTATCTTCATCTGTCAGCATAAAGATGTGCTCTAATCCCTGCTCGATGGATGTAATGCATCTCGGATTCCGGCAGTGGATAACGTTGCGGATCTCAGCAGGAAGATGGAGTGTCTTTTTATCAACAATTTCGGCATCTTTGATGATGTTGACGGTAATATTGTGGTCAATGAATCCAAGCACGTCCAGATCCATGAAATCAATCGGGCACTCGATCTTCATGATGTCTTTTTTCCCCATCTTGCTGCTCTTGGCATTTTTTATAATTGCTACACAGCAGTCAAGCTTGTCCAGATGGAGATATTTATAGATATCCATACTTCGGCCTGCCTGTATGTGGTCCAATACAAAACCTTCTTCAATACGTCCTACATTCAGTGTGTTTTTTACCATTTATGTAGTTCCTCCTTCTATTTTTATTTGACTTCGATTTCCAAAAGAGTAAGAATCAGTGCCATGCGGATGTATACACCGTACTGTACCTGCTTAAAGTAAGCAGCTCTGGGATCGGAATCCACCTCTACAGAGATCTCATTTACCCTTGGAAGGGGATGAAGAACATACATATCCTTCGGAGCAAGTGCCATCTTTTTTGTATCCAAAATGTAGAAATCTTTCATACGTACATAGTCTTCCTCATTAAAGAAACGTTCTTTCTGGACACGCGTCATATAGAGGAGGTCGAGATTAGGAAGTGCTTCTTCCAGACGGACTACTTCCTCATATGAAATCTTATTCTTATCAAGTACATCCGAGCGGATATAACCTGGAAGCCTCAATTCCTCGGGAGAGATCAGTACAAATTTAATACCCGGATATCTTACCAGTGCGTGAATCAGAGAATGGACGGTACGTCCGAATTTCAGATCGCCGCACAGACCGATTGTCATATTCCCCAGATGACCCTTCAGGGAACGTATCGTTAAAAGGTCGGTAAGTGTCTGTGTCGGATGCTGATGTCCGCCGTCGCCGGCATTGATCACCGGGATAGAAGAATGTCTGCATGCGACCATGGGGGCACCTTCTTTTGGATGTCGCATGGCACAGATATCTGCGTAGCAGGAAATGGTGCGGATTGTATCGGATACGCTCTCGCCTTTTGCTGCGGAACTTGAATCTGCAGAAGAAAATCCCATGATATTTCCGCCTAAGTTCAGCATAGCAGCCTCATGGCTCAGTCTCGTTCTGGTGCTTGGTTCATAGAAAAGCGTCGCCAGCTTTTTCCCCTCGCACGCATGGGCGTACTTCGCAGGATTCGCTTCAATGTCCCCGGCAAGATCCATAAGCTTCTCAAGCTCTTCCACGGAAAAATCCATTGGACTCATTAAATGTCTCATAAATACCTCCTCAATGTGTAGTTAAAATTTCCAAAAGATATCATATAATAAATAGGAGATATTTTCAATGTCTGCAGAGAATTTTTTCAAATAGCAGTCCTGCCCCGAACCAGAGCGGCGCATAATCAAGGCGGATCAGACCTTTGATATTCAGCGGACTTTTGCTGTAATCCCATGGACAGGCTTTGAAACGGCGTAAGAACGAGCCTGTTAAATATTCACCGGTAAAGATGCAGAGCGTATAGACGCTGCCGCGAAGCCAGAGACTTTGTTTTTTGAGCAAGGCACACACAGGCGAAAGAAAGCTTGCCATACCGTAGATTGGGAACATCCAGATAGAGGTATTCCCGATTAATTTTGGGTTTTTGTCCATGAGGCAGTGGGCGCTGGTAAAGATGATCTCCATACACCATCCGGTCATGCCGCAGGTGAGAAAATTGTTTCCGAATTGAGAACTCATAAAAAACCTTCCTGTTTTGAATTTTATCATAGTATCTGATGAGAGATAGTATGCCAGGACAGGAAAGTTTTTATGACCTTAAAAAAATATTCTTGCAATCGGGAACGTATGGTTGTATAACTATAGTAGCTGGCGCCGGTGCGGCGCAAGGGTCAGGAGGAATGAAGAATATGGCTACATTAGAGGAACTTCGCAGGCAGCTTGACGAAGTGGATGATGAGATGGTCAGGCTTTTTGAGAAGCGCATGAGCATCTGCGAGCAGGTAGGAGAATACAAAGTGGGATGCGGACGAAAGGTATTTGACCGGCAGCGGGAGGCAGGGAAGCTTGCTGACGTGGCAGGTAAGGCGTCTACGGAATTTAATAAAAAAGGGATCAGGGAGCTTTATCAGCAGTTGATGTCCATGAGCAGGAAGTTACAGTATCAGCAGCTTGTGAAGGCAGGAACCCTTGGCCGGCTTCCTTTTATCGAGATGCCGTCTATAGATATGGAAAACGTAAGGATCGTGTTCCAGGGGACGGAAGGTGCCTACAGTCAGGCGGCGATGCACAATTATTTCGGAAAAGACTGCAACAGTTTTCATGTGAATACATTCCGGGAAGCTATGGAGGCTATCGAGGAGGGGGCGGCGGACTATGCGGTCCTTCCTATCGAAAATGCCATAGCGGGAGCAGTCAACGAAGTCTATGATCTGTTGGCGGAGTTCGAGAATTATATAGTGGGAGAGACGATCCTTCCGGTTAAACATACGTTATGCGGACTTAAGGGAGCATCGATCTCGGATATCGGACAGGTGTACTCTAAAGCAGAAGCGCTGATGCAGACCAGCCGGTTTTTAAATTCACATCCGGACTGGCAGCAGATCAGTGTTGCGAATACTGCTGTGGCGGCAAAAAAGATCTTAGAGGATGCGGATAAGAGCCAGGCGGCGGTGTGCAGCGCTTATGCGGCAGATATCTACGGTCTGTCTGTGCTGTCGGAGGATATTAATGATGAAAATGACAACAGTACCAGGTTTATTGTTGTAACGAATCAGAAAGTGTTTTCCAAAGCAGCGAAAAAGATCAGCATTTGCTTTGAACTGCCCCATGAGCCGGCGTCTCTTTACCAGCTTTTGTCTCATTTCGTCTATAATAATCTGAATATGACGAAGATCGAGTCAAGGCCGGTGGAAGGGAAGAACTGGGAATACCGTTTCTTTATCGACTTTGACGGGAACTTAGCGGATCCGGCGGTGAAGAATGCGATCCGGGGGCTCAGGGAGGAGAGCCGTAACTTAAGGATATTCGGGAATTATTAGATTGGCGGAAAGGACAAAAAGTGATGAGAACAAAAGAATTCATGCTGTACCGGGGGATGGAGGACGGAGAGCTCCTCATGGATATGGCATTTCTGATGGACAATTATAAAAATGAATATTATAATCGTGAGGATTTAAAAGAGCTTCTTTTTGAGACAGCAAACCGGCTTTTAGAGCTTTCGGTCAGTCATGGGTTTGCCGGGAATCTTTGGCATACGTATCTGACTTATCTGCTTGCAAGTCATGAGAATGCCTACAGCACTTCCTGTGAGATTATCGGAGAGATAACCGGAAGTATCAACCGTGCGGCACTCCATGATTTTGCCATATTTAAAGAGCTTTTTGATTACGATTTTTCAGATATGGAAGCAGTGCTTGGGACGGACTGTCTGTCCTTGCTTCTTTGTTATGAGGGAAGCGGCGGCCATGGGAAGGTATTCAACCAGCGGATACGGGACCGGATCTGTGAGCTTGCCGGTCAGCTAGGGGAAGCAGGAAGCGACGAGGAATTTATGGTTACAGTTACCCGGTTTTACGGGGACTTTGGCGTGGGGAAGCTGGGACTCCACAAGGCGTTTCGGGTGGAACATACGGAAAGCGGGGCAAAGATTGTGCCCATCACGAAGATTGCCCATGTGCATCTGGATGATCTTATCGGATATGAGATTGCCAAGAAAAAGCTGGTTGACAATACGGAAGCATTTATAAACGGCAGGAAAGCCAATAACTGCCTGCTGTTCGGCGACGCGGGAACGGGCAAATCTTCTTCTGTAAAAGCCATTTTGAACCAATATTACGACAAGGGGCTTCGCATGATCGAGGTGTACAGACACCAGTTCCATGATCTCAACGACGTGATCTCCCAGATAAAGAACCGTAATTACAAATTTATTATCTATATGGATGATCTTTCTTTTGAGGAATTCGAGACGGAGTACAAGTACCTGAAGGCTGTTATCGAGGGCGGCCTGGAACGCAAGCCGGACAATGTGCTGATCTATGCCACCTCCAACCGCAGGCATCTTATCCGGGAGAGCTTCCGGGACAAAGAAGAGAGGGAAGAAGATCTTCACAGCAACGATACGGTGCAGGAGAAGTTGTCTCTGGTGGCGAGATTCGGTGTTACCATTTACTTTGGAAAGCCGGAAAAGAAAGAGTTTCAAGAGATTGTAAGACAGCTTGCAAAGAGAAATGACATTGGGATGCCCGAGGATGAGCTTCTTGCGAAGGCCAATAAATGGGAGTTAAGCCACGGGGGATTATCCGGGAGGACCGCCCAGCAGTTTATCGATTATCTGGCAGGTACTTATGAATAAGGACCTGACAGAAGGAAATGTAAGGAACACCATGCTTCTGTTCGCAGGACCGATGATACTGGGGAATCTTCTGCAACAGTGCTACAATATTGCAGATACACTGATCGTAGGGCAGTTCCTCGGAGCAGGAGCGCTGGCGTCTGTGGGGGCGGCATATACGCTGATGACCTTTCTGACTTCTGTATTGATTGGACTTTGTATGGGGAGCAGTTCTGTAGTGGCGTTTTACTTCGGGAAAAAGGATGATGCGAAGACGAAAGATTCGGCTGCGGCTTCTTTCATTTTTATTGCTGCGGTATCGGTTTTTTTGAATGTGATTTCCTTCTGCTGGATTGACGAAATTTTATTCCTGCTTCGAGTGCCGGATGATCTTCTTGGGATGATGCGGGAATATGTGTGGATCATTTTCTGCGGACTATTCTTTGTGTTTTTATATAATTATTTTGCCTTTATCCTGCGGGCGGCGGGAAATTCGACGGTTCCCCTTGTGTTCCTCGGGGCAGCGGCAGGGATCAATGTGGTGCTTGACCTTATCTTCGTGGTGGTTTTTCACTGGGGGATTGGGGGCGTGGCTGCAGCGACGGTGGCGGCGCAGATTTTTTCGGGAGTGGGCATCGGGATCTATACCTGGGCGAAGGAGCCTCTCTTTCGCCTGAGGATATCAGGAAGAGGCCGGATAAAAGCTTCCATGCCGGAAGTCATACGGTTCTCCTTTGCTGCAAGTGTGCAGCAGAGTGTGATGAATTTCGGGATCCTGATGATACAAGGGCTGGTCAACAGCTTCGGGACGGTAGTCATGGCGGCTTTTGCGGTGGCGGTAAAGATTGATTCTTTTGCCTATATGCCGGCCCAGGAATTTGCCAATGCCTTTTCCCTCTTTATCTCCCAGAACAACGGAGCGGGAAAGAAGGAACGGGTGCGCCGGGGCACTGTGGAAGCGCTCCGGACGGCCGTCATTTTCTGTGCGGCGGTGTCGGTGCTGATCTTTATCTTTGCGCCGCAATTGATGCATATCTTCGTGAAGGCGCAGGAGACCGGGATCATAAGGAGCGGCACAGAATACTTAAGGATTGAGGGCAGTTTTTACTGCGGGATCGGAATCCTGTTTTTGCTGTACGGTTATTACCGGGGGATCGGAAAGCCGGAGATGTCAGTGGTGCTGACGGTGATATCGCTGGGAACGCGGGTTATCCTGGCTTATACGTTTGCCCCCGTGAAAGGTATCGGTGTACATGCAATCTGGTGGGCCATACCCGTCGGATGGTTTCTGGCGGATGTGACTGGAATCCTGTATGGCCGTGCTGATTTATTCTGCCGGCTTGATGCCGGAGATGTCGGAATCGATGACTAAGGAGTAATTGGTGTAGTATACCACAAAGCCGGGCTTTGCGCCGTTCGGCTTTTTCACGTGCTTTTTCTCTACGTAGTCAATCTCTACCTTATCGCTTCCTTGTTTTTTGGAGTAGTAGGCCGCCAGCCGTCCGGCTTCCTCAAAGGTCCGGTCGGGAAGTTCGTCGCCGCCTGTCTTTACGATGACGTGGGAGCCGGGCGTCTGCTTTGCGTGGAACCACCAGTCGCTTCCGTTGGCAAAAGAGAAGGTAAGCTCGTCATTCTGCAGATTATTCTTTCCCACATACATATGGTAGCCGTCGATGGAGATGTAGTGGAGAGGTTTGCTGGTAAGCTTCACCTTTTTTTTTCCGGACTTGCGGCGGATGTAACCGCTTTGCATCAATTCCTCCTTGATCTGGGCAAGGTCGGCCTCGCTCCTGGCGATATTGAGGGCGTTGCTTATAGACTCCAGGTATTCGATGTCTTCCGCGGTCTCTTTGATCAGTTCGGACAGCGCCTCGAAGGTGCGCTTTTGCTTATTGTATCTGGCAAAATATTTCTGGGAATTTTCCTGAGGCGTCTTTGTGCTGTCTAAAGGGATGGTAATGTCCCCATTGGTATAATAATTGAAACAAGCAAGTTCCTTCGCGCCAGGTTCAAGATCATAGCCGTAGGTGTTGATAAGCTCTCCGTAGACTTTGTATTTATCCCGGTTTTCGGTGTCTTTGATCTGCTTGGACTGGAGGTCGTATTTTTTGCGGTTCCGCTCCAGCGCAGTCTGTACGACGTGGCGCAGGTCCGTGCTTTTCTGGCGGATGCGCGTCTGGGTGTTTTTCAGTGCATAGTAAGTTCTTAAGACTTCCGATGCAGAGTCAAAAGTCCTTGCCTCAAAATGTCCGAAGTGCGACAGGGGGAGTGCGCCGAATTCCTTCGGGATGTTCCCGTCATAGTATATGACCGGCGAAAAATCTTTCCGCTGCACATTTTCCAGATAGTAGGTAAACTGTCGGAAGAGATGCAGTAATTCATCTTCGGTAAGATCCTTTGCTGTCATCAGTGATTCGATGCCGGACAGATGGCAGATCTCTTCCGCAACTGCCGGGCTGATGCCTGTAAATCCTGTGTAGACAGCTTTTCCTAAAGGCATTGGCTTCCCTTTAAGCAAAGCCATGAAGTCCTGTTCACTTACTGTCAGCGGATCATGCTTTTGCATCGTATCCGGTATAAAATAATCCCTTCCGGGCAGCACTTCACGCACCGAGCTTACCTGCGCAGAGATATGCTTGATGCTGTCGATGATCATCCCTTTATCATCGCAGAAAATAATGTTGCTGTGTTTCCCCATGATCTCAACGATCAGTTTCTTTTGGCATAAGTCGCCCATCTCATCCAGATGTTCAATATCCAGATGAATGATCCGCTCAAGCCCCGGCTGTGAGATTCCCGTAATCCTTCCGCCCCCGATATGTTTCCTTAAAAGCATACAAAAATTCGGCGCTGTCATCGGGCTCGGCTTATTCTCATCCGTGAGGTAGATAAGCGGGAGAGAAGCGCTTGCCGATATATAGAGCCTCTTTTGCCCCTGAACCGTCTTTACCGTGAGCAAAAGCTCATCACTCTCCGGCTGCGCGATCTTGGCAATCCGTCCTCCTGTAAGTGTCCTATCCAACTCATCCGCAACAGCGGCAATCATAATTCCATCTAAAGCCATAAAAAACCTCCCTCATCCATTCTGTTTGATATGAAATATTTTATAGTATACCACAGTTGACGATGTATTCCAAATGACTTATAATGAAATACGGCAGTACATGCCGTTTGCTAACCAGAAGACATGTTAAATTAAAAAAAGAGGTTCTGACGTATGATTAAAAGCATGACCGGTTTCGGACGTTGTGAAGTGACGGAAGGGGAGCGCAAGTTTACTGTTGAGATAAAGGGAGTGAACCACCGTTATCTGGATACCAATATCCGTATGCCTAAGAAATTGAATTTTTTTGAAACTTCTATCCGCAGTTTGTTAAAGCAGAGTATACAGCGCGGAAAGGTAGATATTTTTATTACTTATGAGGATTTGTCAGAGAGTCAGGTGTCTCTTAAGTATAATGAGACTCTGGCGGAAGAGTATCTTACTTATTTCAAGAGGATGGCGGACACCTTTTCGTTGGAGAACGATATCCGGGTATCTTCTCTGTCACGGTATCCTGAGGTTTTGACTATGGAAGAGCAGGCACCGGATGAGGAGAAGCTGTGGATCGGACTTAAGAATGCTCTTGACGGAGCCATCGCACAGTTTGTTGAGACAAGAGGCTTAGAGGGTGAGAACCTGAAAAAAGACCTGACCGGGAAGCTTAACGGTATGCTTACGATGGTGGAGAGTATCGAGGAGCGGGCGCCCCAGATCATTGCAGAGTACAGAAAGAAGCTCGAGAAGAAGGTACGGGAACTTCTTGAGGATACCCAGATCGAGGACAGCAGGATTGCGGCGGAGGTTGTCATATTTGCGGATAAGATCTGTACCGACGAAGAGGTCGTAAGGCTTAGAAGTCATGTGGAGCATATGAAAGAGACGCTCCTTTCCGATGAAAACGGGATTGGCCGCAAGCTTGATTTTATCGCCCAGGAGATGAACCGGGAGGCGAATACGATTCTTTCCAAGGCAAATGATCTAGAGATTTCCAATCTGGGGATCGAGCTTAAGACGGAGATAGAAAAGATCAGAGAGCAGATTCAGAACATCGAATAGACGGCGCAGGGAGGGCAGGCCGATGAAAGAGAGAGGAATCCTGATCGTTGTATCCGGTTTTTCAGGAACCGGTAAAGGTACGATCATGAAAGAGCTGTTAAATCGCTATGACAATTATGCACTGTCTGTATCTGCCACTACGAGAAACCCGCGGGAGGGAGAGGCAGACGGCAGGGAATATTTTTTTAAAACAGTTCCGGAATTTGAAAAAATGATTGCGAAAGAGGAACTGATAGAGTATGCTAGATACGTGAACAATTATTACGGGACTCCCCGTGCGTATGTGGAAGAGAAGCTTTCCGAAGGCAGGGATGTGATCCTGGAGATTGAGATACAGGGAGCGCTTAAGGTGAAGGAGAAGTTCCCGGAGACGGTGCTTTTATTTGTCATGCCGCCAAGCGCGAAGGTCCTTAAGGAGCGCCTGATCGGGCGGGGGACGGAGACAGAAGACGTAATCTTATCCCGTATGAAGCGTGCGGGCGAGGAAGCAGAAGGGATGGACCGATATGATTATCTGGTCATCAACGATGATCTTTCGGCCTGCGTAGAGGAAGTACACCAGATCATCAGAAGCGAGCACAAAAAGAGCTTCCGCAATCGGGAGCTGATAGAGAAGATCAGAGAAGAATTAATAGAATTAAACAGGTGATTGGAAAGGAGAACAGTTTATGTTACACCCATCTTACACAGATTTGATGAAAGTAGTGAACAAGGATGTCGAGGAGGGCGAGACAAAGGTGGTCAACAGCCGTTATTCTATCGTTATGGCTACAGCCAAGCGGGCGCGAGAGATTATCGACGGCTCTATGCCGCTTGTCAATGTCAAGGGCAGTGAAAAGCCGCTGTCGGTTGCGATTGACGAGCTGAACCAGGCGAAGATCAAGGTTGACGGAGAAGAAGATTAAACCAGGCTTTGGGCAGGGACAGGGCAGGTGCCGGAAGGTATCTGCCCTGACAGTTATAGAGGAGAAACGATGAATTTATTATTTATTTCTTTGGGGTGTGATAAGAATCTCGTAGATTCTGAGGTCATGCTCGGAATTATAGAAAAGAATGGATACCGGATCGTGGACAGTGAGGAAGATGCGGATATTATCGTTATCAATACGTGCTGCTTTATCCATGATGCGAAGGAAGAAAGTATCCAGACAATCCTGGAGATGGCAGAATATAAAAAGACAGGGAGGCTTAAGGCGCTGATCGTGACGGGCTGCCTTGCCCAGAGGTATAAGGAGGAGATCCTTTCGGAGATTCCGGAGGTGGATGCAGTGCTCGGAACTGCTTCTTATGATAAGATCGCAGAGACCATCCGGCGGGCGCTAGAGCGCGGCGGCTTCGTGGAGCTTTCAGATATCAATGCGCTGCCTCTTGTAGATACAAAACGCCTGGTGACGACAGGAGGGCATTTTGCCTATCTTAAGATAGCAGAAGGGTGCGATAAGCACTGTACATACTGTATCATCCCGAAGCTTCGGGGGAATTACCGGAGTGTGCCCATGGAGCGGCTGTTGAAAGAAGCACAGGAGTTGGCGGAGCAGGGCGTGAAAGAGTTGATCTTAGTGGCCCAGGAGACGACTGTCTACGGCAAGGATGTATACGGGGAAAAGTCTTTACATCTGTTGCTTCGTAAACTGTGCGAGATAAGAAGTCTTCGCTGGATACGTGTTCTCTACTGTTATCCGGAAGAGATTTACGACGAACTCATAAAGGTGATGAAGGAAGAAAAGAAGATCTGCCGCTATCTGGATCTTCCCATCCAGCACTCAGAAGACGAGATTCTAAGGAGAATGGGGAGAAGGACTACCAGACAGCAGCTTATCTCAACGGTAGAGAAGCTTCGCCGGGAGATTCCGGATATTGTGCTCCGCACTACGCTGATCACGGGATTTCCGGGAGAGACGAAAGAGCAGCATGAGGCACTTATGGATTTTGTGGACGAGATGGAGTTCGAGCGGCTGGGGGTATTTACCTACTCCCCGGAGGAAGATACGTCGGCAGCGGATTTTCCCGGACAGATCCCGGAGGAGGTAAAGGAAGAGCGGCGCGCAGAGCTTATGGAGCTTCAGCAGGAGATTGCCTTTGACCGGGCAGAGGAGATGGCGGGAAAAGAGCTTTTGGTCATGATCGAAGGGAAAGTGGCGGATGAGGACGCATATGTGGGCCGTACCTATATGGATGCGCCGAACGTGGACGGGCTTATTTTTGTCAATACAGACAGGGAGCTTGTGTCCGGGGATTTTGCGAAGGTTACCGTGACCGGAGCGGTAGAATATGATTTGATAGGAGAGTTGAGCGATGAATTTACCAAATAAACTGACTGTACTGAGAGTGATCATGGTGCCGTTTTTTGTGTTTTTTATGCTGACGGACGCGGGCGGCACCGCAAATAAATGGATAGCCCTTGTAATTTTTGGTGTGGCAAGTCTCACAGATATGTTGGACGGAAAGATTGCCAGGGCCAGGAATCTGGTGACGAATTTTGGGAAGTTCATGGATCCTTTGGCGGATAAGCTTTTAGTCTGCTCGGCGATGATCTGTCTGATCACCACAGGACAATTGGCGGCGTGGATTGTGATCATCATCATTGCCAGGGAATTTATTATCAGCGGATTCAGGCTCGTGGCTGCGGATAACGGGATCGTCATCGCGGCCAGCTACTGGGGGAAATTTAAGACGGTGGCCCAGATGGCTATGATCATCGTGCTGATCGCGGATTTTGGCGGTGTATTTACGATGATTGGGAATGTACTGATCTGGATATCCTTGATCCTGACGGTTGTTTCACTGATTGATTATGTGGCGAAAAATATTGAAGTGCTGACACAGGGAGGTATGTGATCATGGTCGTAGAACTGATATCCGTAGGTACGGAGATTTTGCTTGGAAATATCGTGAATACGAATGCGGCTTATCTGTCGGAAAAGTGTGCGGGCCTGGGGCTTTCCTGCTACCACCAGAGCGTGGTGGGGGATAATGAGGGGCGTCTTGAGGAGACGCTGCGCCTTGCGCTTAAAAGGTCTGATATCGTCATCTTAAGCGGCGGCCTTGGGCCGACGAAGGATGACCTGACAAAAGAAGTGACGGCGAAAGTGTTTGGGAAAACGCTTTATGAGGATGCCCATACAAAGGAGCGGATTGCCGGATTTTTTTCTCAGATGAGAAACGGGCAGGTTACAGAGAATAACTGGAAACAGGCGATGGTGCCGGAGGGTGCGCGTGTTGTGGATAATCATAACGGGACGGCTCCCGGGCTTATCATCGAGGAGAATGGAAAGACGGCGATACTCCTCCCCGGGCCGCCCAATGAGATCAAACCCATGTTTGAGAGGGACATCGTGCCTTATCTTAACAATCTGGTGCCGGAGGGCATCTATTCGAAAATGGTAAAGCTCTGTTCCATCGGGGAGAGCAAGGCAGAGACGCTGGTGTCGGACTTGCTGGAGGGGCAGTCTAATCCTACGATTGCTCCTTATGCCAAGACCGGAGAGGTGCATTTTCGGATTACGGCTAGGGCGGCGGATGAAAAAGAGGCTGACAGGCTTATAGAGCCTGTGATCCGGTATATGTACCGGTTATTCGGCGATAATATATTTGCCACCAGCGAGGAGGTGACGCTCGAGGATGCGGTGGTGGAGCTCCTTGAGGAGAAAGGCCTTACGCTTACAACGGCGGAATCCTGCACGGCAGGTCTTCTTGCGGGGAGGATTATGAATGTGGCAGGGGCGTCAAAGGTTTACAACGAGGGGTATATCACTTATTCCAACGAGGCGAAGGAAAGGCTCCTTGGCGTAAAGCATGAGACGCTAGAAAGCTTTGGTGCGGTGAGCGCCCGGACGGCGTCTGAGATGGCTGAAGGGGCGGCGAAGGCGGCAAATGCGTCGGCATCGGTCAGCGTGACCGGAATCGCCGGGCCTGACGGGGGAACCGGGGAGAAACCGGTAGGGCTTGTGTATGTGGGTTGCCAGGTGAACGGGAAAATCCGCACGGAGGAATTCCGGTTTACCGGGAACCGGGCAAAGAACAGGGAATACGCAGTCGTGCGCGCACTTACTGTTTTGTGGGAACAATTGATGGAAGCGTAGACTGCCGAAAGTATAGAAGGAGTTGATCAGAATATGGAAGTCAGGATATTACAAATTCAGGAGCTTTTGCCGGCGCTGCATCTTGTATGGGAGGTATTCGCGGAGGACGTAGCACCTTCCTATACACCGGAGGGCGTGGCGGAGTTTCAGAAGTTTATAAAATACGATCATATGCGGGCGATGCTTGAGAGGAGAGAGATTGTTTTTTTTGGTGCTTTTGAAGGCGCTGAGATGTGCGGAGTCATGGCGGTCAAATCTATCGGCCATATCTGCCTGTTTTATGTAAAAAAGGACTGTCAGGGAAAAGGTGTGGGCAGGATGCTGTTTACATCAGTGTATCATTTTTGTTCGAAGCAGCTTAAAGTTTTCAGGATAACTGTGAATGCTGCCCCGGAAGCTGCGGCAAAATACCAGCATATGGGGATGCTTCCGATGGAGGCAGAGCAGAATGTAAATGGGATGCGCTATATCCCTATGGAGATGTATGTAAATCCTGCAGATATGCAGCCAGAGCAGCGGCAAAAGAGCCATACGGGTTGGATAATCGGAGGTGTTATCGCGGGAATCATAGGTATTATGCTGATTGCTGCCAGCGGAACCTTCCTGATCAAGAATATGTATAAGTTAAATAATCAGATAGCAGACAGTATCGGCAAAAATGAAAAGCAGTGGGATGACGATGATCCGATGAATCCGGACAGTCCTTTATGGGACGAGCGCGATAAGTACGGCGACGATGAAGAAGCTCCGAAAGATCCAGGTGCTTCTGCGACAACAGGGACAGCAGCGATTCCGGAATATATTGCATCTGATCTTCCCTATGAGATGGAAGAGGATACCTATACATTTACAGATGATGAAAAGCAGTCTATGCTTATCAGCTTTAATGTGCAGTATCCTGTGCTCCAGGGCCTAGATACGGCTGTGGAGGATAAGATCAATGCCCAGATAAAAAAATGTGCTATGATGACAGTGGATGAGATCTACAACAATCCGACTCAGGAGTTCAAGGAGAAGGTGTTGGAAACTACAAATCCAATCCTTGCCAGTGTTGTCACTTACAAGGTCACTTATGCCAACGAGCAGTTTATCAGTATCATCTTTGAGGATATGGGTGCCAGGGGCAGCCAGGAGGATGCATACCAGCATATGCGGACATTGAATATCGGTCTTAAGGACGGAAAGGTATACACGGTCAAGGATATCGTTGACCTTGACGGGGGTTTTGTGGAAGAATGGCTTGAGATCATGCGGGATGAAGCCGGGGACGTGAATTTCCTTGCAGAGCTTGATGAGGAGTCCATGGTCAGTACGCTTAGCGGAAAGAGTATTGACGGGAACTATGTGTCGAATTTCTTCGTGGATAAGGATGGGATTGAGATTGGCTATGATCTGAATTATGTGAGCGGTGATCCGGCAGATCTTAAGTTCGCATGGGTGACGGCGCCTTTTACTTTCGAGGAGATAAAGCCTTACCAGAAGGATGGAGATTTCTGGAGATTTTTTGATTAAGGGGATGTGACAGACAGACATTCGGGAATTATATGGCAAATGGACTGAAAACAGCTTTAAAAATGTAGCAAAGTAACAATTGACGAACAGTTAAATTTATGCGAAAATATTTTCATATGGTGTTAAAGAAGTAACAAACTTTACACGCAGAAAAAAATCAACATAGTTGAAAGGAGTTTTAAAATGATTTATTCACATGAAGTAGAAATGATGTGTCCGGTAGCTCAGGGCGCGAATCACGGCCCGGCTCCGATTCCGGAAGAGGCAAAATGGGTAAAGGCAAAAGAAGTGAAAGACATCTCAGGCCTGACACACGGTATCGGCTGGTGCGCTCCTCAGCAGGGAACATGTAAATTGACGCTGAACGTTAAAGAAGGAATTATTCAGGAAGCTCTTGTAGAGACCATCGGTTGTTCAGGAATGACTCACTCAGCAGCTATGGCATCTGAAATCCTGCCGGGAAAGACAATCTTGGAGGCTCTTAATACAGACCTTGTATGTGATGCGATTAACACAGCCATGAGAGAGCTGTTCTTACAGATTGTATACGGAAGGACTCAGAGCGCATTTTCAGAAGACGGCCTTCCGATCGGCGCAGGCCTTGAAGACCTTGGTAAGGGACTCCGTTCACAGGTTGGTACGATGTACGGAACACTGGCAAAAGGACCGCGTTACCTTGAGATGGCAGAAGGCTATGTAACAGGCATTGCTCTTGACGACAAAGACGAGATTATCGGATATCAGTTTGTAAGCCTTGGAAAGTTCACCGACTTTATCAAAGCGGGCGACACTCCGAACGATGCATGGGAGAAAGCAAAAGGACAGTACGGACGCGTGGCAGACGCAGCAAAGATCATCGACCCGAGAAAAGAATAGCCGCGATAAGCGGACAGAGCAGACTAGTACGGACAGACGGCTCATGCTAGCATGAAGCCGGCAGGCCGGAATAGGATGTGAAGGCGCAACGCGCCGGATTGGACGAAGTCCAATCTGTGTCCGCGGAAAGGTAATATTACATAGCCACAAAATAATTCAGGAGGACAAGTAAATGGCTTTATTTGAATCATATGAAAGAAGAATTGATAAAATCAATGAAGTATTAGGAAGCTATGGCATTGCTTCTATCGAAGAAGCGGAAAAGATTACAAAAGATGCCGGGCTTGATGTATATAATCAGGTAAAAGGAATCCAGCCAATCTGCTTTGAGAACGCATGCTGGGCATACACGGTAGGCGCGGCTATCGCAATCAAGAAAGGCTGCAAGACGGCGGCAGACGCAGCGGCGGCAATCGGAGAGGGCCTTCAGGCTTTCTGTATCCCGGGTTCTGTAGCTGACCAGCGCAAGGTTGGCCTTGGACACGGCAATCTTGGAAAGATGCTTCTTGAGGAAGAGACAGACTGTTTCGCATTCCTTGCAGGACATGAGTCATTCGCGGCTGCAGAGGGTGCAATCGGTATCGCTGAGAAGGCGAACAAAGTCCGTAAGAAACCGCTCCGTGTTATCCTTAACGGACTTGGAAAAGATGCGGCAAAGATTATCTCCCGAATCAACGGATTTACATATGTTGAGACAGAGTATGACTATTTTACCGGCGAGCTTAAAGAAGTTCAGAGAACTCCTTACTCCGAGGGCCTGCGCGCAAAGGTTAACTGCTACGGCGCGAATGACGTTCGAGAGGGCGTTGCCATCATGCACAAAGAGGGCGTAGACGTGTCCATCACAGGTAACTCCACCAACCCGACACGTTTCCAGCATCCGGTTGCAGGCACATACAAGAAAGAGTGCAACGAGCAGGGCAAGAAATACTTCTCTGTAGCATCCGGCGGTGGTACAGGACGTACCCTTCACCCGGATAACATGGCGGCAGGACCGGCTTCTTACGGTATGACGGATACATTGGGACGTATGCACTCTGACGCTCAGTTTGCAGGTTCATCTTCCGTGCCGGCTCATGTAGAGATGATGGGTCTTATCGGAGCAGGAAATAACCCGATGGTAGGTATGACTGTTGCAGTTGCGGTTTCCATCGAGGAAGCGGCGAAGGAAGGCAAGTTTTAAGAAATAGTGTAAAATTAAAGGCTGTTGCTGATATAGGATGTCGGCGGCAGCCTTTTTGCAAATCAGGCATTTTCACTGAGCCATTTCTTTATCGCAAAAAAATCATCCTGTGCCTCCGGAAATTTTCGCTCATCCCTCAATATAGCGGAAGGATGGTACACGGAAGTCAAGTACACATTCTTACGGCAGATAAATGTTCCGTGTTCTTTTGTGATGCGGTAGTCCGGGCGGATGATGCGCTGGGCAGCGATACGGCCCAGGCAGACGATGATCTTAGGGCGAAGTAGGAGCGTCTCGTATTTCAGATAAGGCATACATGCCTCCTGCTCTGCCGGGAGTGGGTCGCGGTTCCCCGGGGGATGGCATTTTACGATATTGGTGATATAGACATCCTCACGGCTCATCTGGATGCCGGATAAAAGACGGTCAAACACTTGGCCGGACCTTCCGGTGAAAGGGATGCCGCTCTGGTCCTCAGTTCTCCCCGGACCCTCTGCGATAAAGAGGATTGGGGATTTTAAATTTCCGCGCCCCATTACTGGGTGGTTTCTTGTCTGGGATAACGGACAGCGCACGCAGCGGTCTACAAAATCTTTTAATTCTTCATAGGTATAAAGCTCCATAGAAAAAACTCCTGTCCTGGATCTGCGCGCCAGTATATTTTGCCGAAAGTTTTGCAGCCTGCGCAGATTATAGTTTACTTCGGTTCTAGTGACCAGTATAGCACAAAAGAGAAAAAATAACTATCACTTAAGTTGACTGATCAGGTTTATTGAGATAAAATCGAATGTAGCGATAAAAAGGGTTGACAAATATCGCTGTTATTGTTATTATTAAAAAACAGAACGCACTCTGTTTTTGAAATTGATTAAGAAAGAGGTGCATTATGCAAAGAGTTTTTTCACTTTTGGTTGACAATAATCCTGGTGTGTTGAGCCGTATCTCCGGCCTGTTCAGCCGCCGGGGCTACAATGTGGACAGCATCACGTCGGGGGTGACGGCAGACCCGCGGTTCACGAGGATTACCATCGTGGCAAGCGGGGACGAGCTGATCCTGTCTCAGATTGAAAAGCAGGTAAGGAAGCTGGAGGATGTACGGGAGATCAAGGTGCTGATTCCGGAGCTTTCCGTTCTCCGTGAGTTTGTGATGGTCAAGATCAGGGCCAATGCAGAGCAGCGGGCAGATGTGGCATCCGTGGCGGATATTTTCCGGGCCAAGATTGTGGATGTAGAGAAGGAATCGCTTATGATCGAACTTACCGGCAACCAGTCAAAAGTCGATGCTTTCCTGAAATTGTTAGACGGCTATGAAGTTTTAGAACTGGCAAGGACAGGGCTTACAGGATTATCAAGAGGAAGCAAGAATATTACATATTTTGATTGACACTGACTGGAAAAGATGCCATTAAGCAGGGGAATTACATAAAAGACCTCAGCTTAACGATAGAAGCCTGCCGGACGATATCTGACAGGATGTAAAACCAATATATTTTAATATCAGGAGGAATGTTTAAGATGGCAGCAAGATTATTTCATCAGGAAGACTGTAATTTATCTTTACTGGAAGGAAAGACGATCGCAATTATCGGTTACGGAAGTCAGGGACACGCTCACGCGCTGAACTTAAAAGAGTCAGGATGCGACGTGATCATCGGTCTTTACGAGGGCAGCAAGTCCTGGGCAAAGGCTGAAGCCCAGGGGCTTACTGTATACACAGCAGCAGAAGCAGCTAAGAAGGCTGACATTATCATGATTCTTATCAATGATGAAAAACAGGCAGCAATGTACAAAAAGGATATCGAGCCGAACCTTGAGGAAGGCAACATGCTGATGTTCGCTCACGGTTTTGCCATTCATTTCGGACAGATCGTGCCGCCTGCAAATGTAGATGTTACCATGATCGCACCAAAAGCTCCGGGACACACCGTAAGAAGCGAGTACCAGGCAGGAAAAGGAACGCCTTGCCTTGTGGCGGTAGAGCAGGACTATACCGGAAAGGCTCTTGACAAGGCGCTGGCATATGCGCTCGGCATCGGCGGAGCAAGGGCAGGTGTCCTTGAGACTACTTTCCGCACAGAGACAGAGACAGACCTCTTCGGCGAGCAGGCAGTCCTTTGCGGCGGCGTATGTGCGCTGATGCAGGCAGGATTTGAGACACTGACAGAGGCAGGGTATGATTCGAGGAACGCATACTTCGAGTGTGTACACGAGATGAAACTTATCGTAGACCTGATCTACGAGTCAGGCTTTGCAGGAATGAGATACTCCATCTCCAACACCGCAGAGTACGGCGACTACATCACAGGACCGAAGATCATCACAGAAGAGACAAAGAAAGCGATGAAGAAGATCCTGTCCGACATCCAGGACGGCTCTTTCGCAAAAGAATTCCTTCTCGACATGTCACCGGCAGGCGGTCAGGCACACTTCCGCGCAATGAGGAAACTGGCAGCAGAGCACCCGGCAGAGAAAGTAGGAAAAGAAGTAAGGAGCCTCTATAGCTGGAGTGATTCCGATAAGCTGATCAACAACTAATCAACAGGCAACGAGCCTCTTCGTAAGCAACCGCTCACGAAGAGGCTCGTATTAGGAAGAAAACCAATTAATGGATTTTACTTTTCCGGACTTCAGCTCGAATATCATAGGCATGAGTGGAGGCGTATCAACCCAGATTGCATTGCCTTGAATAGTGACGTGCTTTTTGCCAAACTGTTTTCTTAGTTTCTGTAAAGCCTGTTTTTTGGACATGCCGACTTTAACGCCGCATAAGGATGCTTTCTTATTTCGGATGTCTATAACGAATCCTCCGGTGTATTCTTTGTAGCTGCGATTTCCTTTCTTATCCGTTCCAAAATTAATGCGCGTTTTTCCACTTTTCCAGGTATAAGAATTGTAACTATCATATTTTTCGACCTTATTTGCTTTGCCCCACTTCTTTTTCACAGAGGCATAGGTCTTATTGGAGTGCGGTATCACTCGGCTTTTTGAGTACTGAACTGCATAAAGAGTAACATTTTTCCCTTTATAACGGACGGTTACCTTAACAGTCTTTGCTGCCGCATCTGCTACCTGGACAGGTGTAAGAGAGCCAAACAGGACTGCAAGGCAGAGTCCGAATGCCAGTAATCTTTTTTTCATCTTTTTCATATTAACTTCTCCTTTCTGTGTTTAAGATGAATTGACCACAAAAAACGACCACTGACGGTATGGTCGTTTTCAATGCTATATCTTTATCTTAATTAAGCAATCCCATTGACAGCCTTAGCCAGACGGGAAATCTTTCTGGCACATGTGTTTTTGTGATAAACACCTTTGCTTCCTGCTTTGTTGATCTCAGTGATAGCGACTTTAAGAGCAGCTTTTGCAGCTTCTGCATCTTTGTTAGCGATAGCTGTCTCTACTTTTTTAATGCAAGTCTTAACTTTAGATTTGATTGCTTTATTTCTTGCAGCCTTTGTTTCGTTTACTAAGATTCTTTTCTTTGCAGATTTAATATTAGCCAATTTGTCCACCTCCGATATATTATTTCGACTTTGTAATCGATGATCCGTTCGTTAGATCCGGACACGGACGTTCTAACGAAACATACGAATTTATTTTATTCCAGCTTCCTTGTTCTGTCAATACATATTTTGTGAAATATTGTAAAAACTAGTTGATAAACTCATGAAATATGAAAAAGAAACGAGAGGGCTTTTTGATGATTGAGAGGTATAGCGTAAGGACAGACCTTGCATTAGAGCAGAAAGAGAGATTTGAATCGGACAATGTAGAGGTGCAGGGGGTTGTGCTGGAAGAGGACTATGATGAAGAGCGGGAAATCCGGATTACGACAGTGAAGATTGAGACAGAAAACGGCGCGAAGACTATGGGAAAGCCGGTAGGGACCTACATTACAATGGAAGCTCCGAATATGACGGTCCCAGATGATGGGTATCACGAGGAGATATCCGAGGAACTTTTGAAGCACATGAAGCAGTTTGTGAATCTTGAAAAAGAAGATTACTCCGTTCTGGTGGTGGGACTCGGAAACCGGAAAGTGACACCGGATGCCCTTGGTCCTTACGTGGTGGATAATCTGAGTATCACCCGCCATATCGTAAAGGAATATGGGAAATATGCAATGGGGGAAGAGCGTGCGCATCTGATCAGCGCGATTGTTCCCGGGGTTATGGGACAAACCGGTATGGAGACGGTGGAGATCATCCGCGGGATTGTTCATGAGACAAAGCCGGATATGATCATAGCGATAGATGCATTGGCGGCCAGAAGTTCAAGACGTCTCAACAGCACGATCCAGATTGCGGATACAGGGATCAATCCGGGTTCCGGCGTGGGGAATCACCGCAATGCCATCACCCGGGAAACAGTGGGCGTTCCTGTTATTGCCATAGGAGTACCTACTGTGGTAGATGCGGCGACAATTGTCAATGATACGATGGAAAATCTTATTGAAGCGCTGGAAAATTCCGAGACGCTCCGCGGCGTGAGCGTGGTAATGCAGGGATACAATGCCGCTGAAAAGTACGAGCTGATCCGGGAGCTTATTTCTCCGCATTTGAATGGACTCTTTGTCACGCCAAAAGATATAGACGAGACAGTGAAGCGGATCAGCTACACAATATCCGAATCATTGAATATGCTTTTTTCAGAGGGACATGCACATAATCAATAGAAGTGCATCATATGATACTAAAGGTCAGAAGTGCATAAATACTTTTAGTGTCAGGAGCGTGGACGGTGAATCAGGGAAAGAGAATCAGTCAGGTGTTGTTTATTATTGTTTTATGTGTGTTTATCTTATATATGGGAGTTCATATGAATATTGGGTTATCTGAGGATATGGAGATGTATCTGAACAGCTTTTTTTTGCACCGTGCAGAAGAAACTTATCTTTCCGGCTTTTCCTATATTTCAGAAGGAGGGGGGCCGCTGCCGGAACAATGGGTAACAGAATGTGCGGCCTCCTTCCTTCCGCTTGGAACCTATGTTTCGGAGAGTACACCTCTGGATACGGAGGTGGAAGACAGTGAGACGTATGAAATGATTCTTGAAAAACAGGCGAATGATGAAAATACAGTGGACGAGAATGGAAACCTGATTGAAAATGAGAAAGTTCAGGAAGCAGAAAAACCGATACCAAAAGAAACAGAAAAGAAAGTGGATACATCCATGGAGAAGCTTAAGGATTATGAATATCTTGTCAGTAACTTTTATACCGTTGACGGAACGACTGCTGTCAGCGAGAAGGATCTGAATGCGGAAAAACTGCTGGCAAAGAATATGAAGCTTGACAAAAAGGCGAAGGGGCCAAAGATCTTGATCTATCATACCCATTCCCAGGAGGATTTTAAGGATTCAAAAAAAGGAGATCAAAGTACGACGATCATGGGGATGGGTGCGTATCTGTCTGAGCTTTTGAATAAAAAATACGGGATTGAGACGATACACCACGATGGAGTGTACGATCTGATTGACGGTGAGATGGATCGGAGCAAAGCCTACCAGCTTGCCGAAGTGCAGGTAAAAAAGCTCCTAAAGAAGTATCCGAGTATCGAAGTAGTCATAGACCTGCATCGGGATGGGGTGGCGAATTCTACCCATCTGGTTACGGATATCGACGGAAAACAGACGGCGCAGATCATGTTTTTCAACGGCATGAGCCGGACAAAAGCAAATGGGGATATTGCCTATCTGCACAATCCGTACATAGAAGACAATCTGGCATTATCCCTGCAGATGCAGCTTGCAGCAGCAAAGCTTTATCCGGGATTCACAAGACATATATATCTGAAGAGCTACCGCTACAATCTGCACCTCAAGCCGAAATCCCTGCTGATCGAGGCCGGAGCTCAGACAAATACTGTGGCAGAGATGAAAAATGCCATGGAGGCGCTTGCCAAAGTGCTGGATGAATGTGTAAATTGACAGCTTAAAGTACACCATATGGTGTGATGACAGAAAATAATATTTGCTTAATACAAGATTTTGTGCTAGTATAGTCGAAGTATGGAAAAGTGCGTGAAAGGGTATGTGAGAAATGACAAGGAAAGATACATATGATGCGGGCAGCATCGCGGTATTGGAGGGCTTAGAGGCGGTCAGAAAACGCCCCGGCATGTATATTGGAAGTGTGTCTACAAAAGGACTGAATCATCTGATCTACGAGATTGTAGACAATGCGGTGGATGAGCATCTGGCAGGATACTGCAGCGAGATACGGGTAACCTTGGAGAAAGACGGTTCGGCAACAGTTGCGGACAATGGACGCGGTGTACCTGTGGACCTCCACGCAAAAGGTGTGTCTGCGGAGCGCGTGGTATATACGACACTTCACGCCGGAGGGAAGTTCGATGATTCCGCTTATAAGACCAGCGGAGGACTGCACGGTGTGGGTTCTTCGGTTGTCAATGCGCTGTCAGCCTATATGGATGTACAGGTGAGTCTCGGCGGAGAGATCCATCATGACCGCTACGAGCGGGGGATTCCGGTCATCGAGCTTGAGAACGGTCTTTTGCCAGTGATCGGGAAGACGAAAAAGACGGGGACGAAGATCAATTTTCTGCCGGATGACACAATTTTTGAAAAGACCAGGTTCCGTGCAGAGGAAGTCAAGAGCCGTATGCATGAGACAACCTATCTGAATCCGGAACTTACGATTATTTTTGAAGACCTGCGGGAGGAGAAGAAGGAGCGGATCGTCTACCATGAGCCGGATGGCATTCTTGGTTTTATCAAGGACTTGAATTCTAAAAAAGAGCCGGTGCACGATCCTGTTTATTTTAAAGGAGAGGCAGAGGGGATAGAAGTGGAAGCAGCCTTCCAGTACGTGAATGAATTCCACGAGAATGTCTTGGGATTTTGCAACAACATCTACAATGGTGAGGGCGGCACCCATTTGACGGGTTTTAAGACAACCTTTACCTCCGCCATCAATCAGTACGCCAGAGAACTGGGGATTCTGAAAGACAAAGATGCCAACTTTACCGGCGCAGATGTCAGAAACGGTATGACGGCGATTATCTCTATCAAACATCCGGATCCGAGATTTGAGGGGCAGACGAAGACGAAACTTGATAATCCGGACGCGGCCAAAGCGGTCAGTAAAGTGACCGGCGAAGAGATCGTCCTGTATTTTGACCGGAATCTTGAGAATCTTAAGAAAGTGATCGGCTGTGCAGAAAAGGCGGCAAAGATCCGAAAGACCGAGGAGAAAGCCAAGACGAACCTCCTCACAAAGCAGAAGTATTCTTTTGACAGCAACGGAAAGCTTGCCAATTGCGAGAGCCGGGATGCGAAGAAGTGTGAGATATTTATTGTGGAGGGAGACTCTGCGGGCGGCTCGGCAAAGACGGCAAGAGACCGGATGTACCAGGCAATCCTTCCTATACGGGGCAAGATTTTAAATGTGGAGAAGGCAAGTATTGACAAAGTTCTTGCCAATGCAGAGATCAAGACTATGATCAATGCCTTTGGCTGCGGATTTTCAGAAGGGTACGGCAATGATTTTGACATCAGCAAACTTCGATATGATAAGATCATTATCATGGCAGATGCGGACGTGGATGGTGCGCATATTTCCACTCTGCTTCTGACTTTGTTCTACCGGTTTATGCCGGAGCTTATTTACGAGGGACATGTCTATATCGCCATGCCGCCTCTCTACAAGGCGATGCCGAAGAAGGGTGAGGAGGAGTATCTCTATGATGACAAGGCACTTGAAAGGTACAGGAAGAGCCATGACGGCTCATTTACCTTACAGAGGTATAAAGGCCTTGGTGAGATGGACGCCGGGCAGCTCTGGGATACGACGCTGAATCCCGAGACCAGGCTTCTCAAGCTTGTGGAGATTGAAGATGCCCGGATGGCGTCAAGTGTCACAGAGATGCTTATGGGGACAGAAGTCCCGCCGAGACGGACCTTTATCTATGAGAATGCGACAGAGGCGGAGCTGGATGTTTAGGTGTGTATGAATATAATGGAAGCAAAGATGGATATCTGGTGTTGAGGAGAAATGAAGATGCAGGATTCACAGATTATCAGAACCGAATATTCGGATGTGATGAAAAAGTCATATATCGATTACGCCATGAGCGTGATCATTGCCCGGGCACTGCCGGATGTGCGGGACGGGCTGAAACCGGTACAGCGGCGTACACTCTACGATATGCATGAGCTTGGTATCCGGTATGACAAGCCTTACCGGAAGTGTGCCCGTATCGTAGGTGATACCATGGGTAAATATCATCCCCACGGAGACAGTTCGATCTATGAAGCGTTGGTCGTCATGGCCCAGGAATTCAAAAAAGGGATGATCCTGGTGGACGGACATGGTAATTTCGGCTCTATTGAGGGAGACGGGGCGGCTGCCATGCGTTACACGGAGGCACGTTTGGCAAAGATTACCCAGGATGCTTATCTCGCGGATCTGGATAAGGATATTATTAATTTCCTGCCCAATTTTGATGAGACGGAGAAGGAACCGGAGGTATTGCCGGTGCGGATCCCTAATCTCTTAGTAAACGGTGCGGAAGGGATTGCCGTGGGTATGGCTACAAGTATTCCCACCCACAACTTGTGTGAGGTCATCGACGCAGTGAAGGCGTATATGAAGAATGACGAGATCAGCACGAAGCAGCTTATGCGGTATATCAAAGGACCGGATTTCCCTACGGGGGGAATCGTGGTGAATAAAGATGACCTTCTTAATATTTATGAGACCGGAGCGGGGAAGATCAAACTGCGGGGGAAGGTGGACGTAGAGGAGATGAAAGGCGGGAAAAAGCGCCTTGTAGTCTCTGAAATTCCCTATACGATGATCGGGGCCGGGATTGGAAAATTCCTGAATGATGTCTGCAGTCTGGTGGAGACGAAAAAGACGACGGACATTGTGGATATTTCCAACATGTCCTCCAAAGAGGGGATAAGGATCGTTATCGAGTTAAAAAAAGGCGCGGACGCTGATAATCTTACGAATATGCTCTATAAAAAGACACGGCTTGAGGATACCTTCGGCGTTAATATGCTGGCGGTAGCGAATGGACGGCCGGAGACCATGGGGCTTAAAAAGATTATCGAGCACCACGTGGACTTCCAGTTTGAACTAGCCACAAGAAAATATAAGACTCTTCTTAGAAAAGAGCAGGATAAGAAAGAGATCCAGGAAGGGTTGATCAAGGCTTGTGATGTCATTGACTTGATCATTGAGATCTTACGTGGAAGTCAGTCGGTGAAAGACGCAAAAGCCTGCCTGACCGAAGGAAAGACAGAGAATATCAAGTTTAAGTCCAGCATTTCCAAAAAGATGGCGGCGATGCTTCGATTTACGGATCGTCAGGCACAGGCAATCTTGGATATGCGCCTTTATAAGCTTATCGGTCTTGAGATTGAAGCTCTGATGAAGGAGCATGAGGAAACGCTGGCGAATATATCCCGATACGAAGACATACTGAATAATTATGATTCTATGGCTGATGTGATCATTGCAGATCTTGACAGGATAAAAAAAGAGTATGGGCGGAAGCGGCGGACAGCAGTGGAAAATGCCGAGGCGGCTGTTTATGAGGAAAAGAAAATAGAAGAGCAGGAGATCATCTTCCTGATGGATCGTTTTGGGTATGCAAAGACTGTTGATCCGGCCACCTATGAGCGGAATAAAGAAGCGGCCGATACAGAGAACAAGTATATCTTAAGCTGCATGAATACCGGTAAGCTCTGTGTATTTACAGATACCGGAAAGATGCATCAGATCAAGATGACAGACCTTCCTTTTGGGAAGTTCAGAGATAAAGGACTGCCTATAGATAATGTGAGCAATTTTGACAGCACAAAAGAGCGGATCGTATATCTGTGTGATTCAGAGCAGCTCCGCATTGCAAAACTTTTCTTTGCCACGGGACAGGGAATGATCAAGAAGGTAGAAGGATCGGAGTTCCAGGTAGCCAAGCGCACCATAGCGGCGACAAAGCTTTCGGAGGGTGATACGGTGGCAGCCGTGCATGTGATCACGGATAACCAGCAGGTCGTGCTGCAGTCGAAGGAGGGATACTTCCTTAAGTTTCAGGCATCAGAAGTGCCAGAGAAGAAAAAGGCCGCTGTAGGAGTGAGGGGAATGAAGCTTAAGAAAAAAGACAGTCTTGTGCAAGCGTATCTGTTCGAAGAGGAAACGGAATGTGAAGCGGTATATGGGAATAGAAAGATACTGTTAGGGCGCCTTAAGACTTCAAAAAGAGACGGGACAGGCACAAAGCCGAGAGCATAAACCGGAATGTTACCATTTATAGCATTAACTATGATAGTTTTGCAAAAGTAGTTGTTGAGATTGATTTTTTTCTGGTATATCTATAGAATAAAGATAAGACAATTAGAAATGGGGAGAACAATATGTTTCAAATCGTAGTTTTTGATGAGAGACGAAGCAGTGAGAGAACTAGGAAGATCTTGGAACAGTATGCTCATAAGAACCAGATGTCTTTTCAGATTGAAACAATCTTTGAAGAACAAAAACTTCTAAAGTTTTTGGAGGAACATCAGGATTTGGATGTGGTTTTTCTTGATATCCGCATTGGAGAGGATGTAGACGGTATTGATGTTGCGAGGAAGATAAACATTCTTGCACCGCGGGTAGCAATCGTATTCCTGACCGGGTATACGGACTACGCAACGGAAGTATATGATGCAAGGCAGTTATATTTTGCAAAAAGAGAAGAATTGGGGCAGAGTCTTGTAGGTATTTTTTCCAGACTGCATTCTGAGACTGCAAGACGTAACAGAGGCTTTGTTCATATACATGCGAAGGGGAGAGAACTCATTATCCGAGAAGAAGAGATTCTGTACATCGAGAGAAATGGGCGGACAACCCGGATACATTGCAGAAAAGAAACGATAGACATCTCAGAAAAATTGTCCGAGTTGGAGAAAAAACTGAATCCGGTTATCTTCGTGCGTTGTCACAACAGCTTCATCGTAAACTTTATGGCCGTGCGGGAATTTACCAGAACAGATTTTGTGCTGAATGAGGAAAGTATTATTCCAATCAGCAGGTATAAGTTGAATGAGACAAGGGAACGGTTCTTTGTGTGGTCAAAGCAGTATATCTAGACTGGAAAAAACTGAATATCGAGACATGACAGGGACTGCGCGCGTTATGCGGCAGTCCCTTTTGTCAGTTATTTTTGAAGAAAAAAGAATTCATCGAAACGCCCTTTTTCGTCAAACAATTGATTGTATTGAAGCATACGGTAGGTATCTAACAGTTCGCTGTATTTTGATTTTTCGTCATTGGCATATACATTACCATCCTTGTCTTTATAGCAGACCGCAGAGATGACCGGAAGTTCTTTCTGGAGTTCCAACAAAAATTTATTATAGCCGGTCAGCTTATTGCCGGCGATATTCATAACATAGGAAGAGAGATAATTGGCGCTCATATCCAGTTCTTTCTCCTCAATATCGTAATTTGCCCAGATGACATAGGGGGTAGAATACCAGTCTGCTTTCTGATCGACAGAGAGCTTGTCCACATCTTTGCCGAACTGGGTACTGTAAAAGTCACTGGAAATAGGCGGCTGATGATCCCCGAACACAATGATGATCGTCGGTTCTTCTACTCCTTTAAAGTACTCTACAAGCATCCGAAATGCGTCGTCACTCAGCTTTGCAAGATTAATATACTGTTCAGCCTCAGAGTTTTGAAGTTCATCATCCAGGATCTTGATCTTTGTATCCACAAGTCCCCGCTGTCCCGTATAGGCACCATGATTTTGCATCGTAACGTTAAACAGATAGAATGGGGCATCGGTTTCGTTTCGGGAGGCCTCATAGTCATCTATGATCTGCTGGTAATCAGCCATATCTGAAATGTAATTTCTTACAAGCTGGTTGTTTCCGGTGGTTCGGTAGTACTCCATGTCATAAAAATGGTTGAAGCCAAGTGCGGGATAGGCGATGGAACGGCTCCAGCCAGAACCCTTAAAAGGATGATAGGCATTGACGCCGGCGTACCCTTGCGCTTTTAAAGTATGAGCCATGGACGGTGTGGTTTTGTCGATATATTCGTTGTACGGGATACATCGGTACGGCAGAAAATTCATCGTATCGCCGGTTAAAAACTCAAATTCCGTGTTGGCTGTGTTGGCTCCTTCGATGGATACAAAAAGCTGGCCTTTCACAGTATTTTCTTTTAGACTGTGCAGGAACGGCAGATAATCTTCGGATAAACTGAGCGTACCGTTATAACTTAAGTCTGCCAATGCCTCATTCATGATGGCTATAATATTCGGCGAAGGATGATCTGCATCTTCTGTTTCGGAAACAGAGTCAGAAGGATAGTCCGCAATCAATTTCCTGGCACTTTGTTCGGAGTAGCCAGCCGGCTTTTCTACTCGGGCTGCGGAGTAAGTAAGGAGGAAGGACAATGCATTGCCGTTCTTCGCATAAGTACTCTGCGGATGCCATACGAGATGTTTCACATGTTTTGCCGGAAAATCACTCTGGAAGAATAATGCGTAAAACAAAAAAACACTTCCCATACCGGCTGCAACAGAGAGGCCGCGGCGTTTTCCCTGAAGTCCTTTGTATCCTTTGAGGCTTAAAAGCATAGCAGTGAACACGGTGATATATACAGTCCCCCATACTCCCGTAAGGTCAAGGGTGTAGGAAAAGTTATCGGCCACATTCATTGCAGTGGCTGCGGACAAAAGATCTGCGGCAAGGATAGGACAGCCCCGGAATATCCACACATAATAATTAGCGATATCAGCCAAAAATACAATGCCAAGAACAATCATGCCTGTATACTGTGTCCGGTTGACGATCATATAGACCAAAAGCCACAGAACGGTATAGATGATCAGATTAAATACAGCGTGCCAGGTAAACAGCCTGCGGATCATCTCTGACAGATGATAACCGTTGAACCGGTCGCCCAGAAAGATACAAAGGAGCGGGGTTGCCAAAAAAAGCAGCCGGGACACCAAAATATTGGTGTCAATCTTTCGTTTCAAGTATTTGTCCAGCAGCCCATCGATCCGTGAAAACGGGATCAGGACAAACAGCAGCGCTGCAAAGAGGAGAAGCAACATGCTGTAAAGGGCGGATGAATTGTAAAACCGGTAGATAAAAGTGGCACGCAGACGGCCGTCTATCGGCTGATCGTTTTCTGTGAGCTGAGCGAACAGTGTCCCTTTGTTTATATGGGTGTAGATGCCAAACCCCTGGGGATTGGCGGCTTCATGGGTGACAACCCGCAGGATGTAGGTGTTATCTTTTGAAAGTTTTTTTGTATCTTTGAATACGAATGCAGTCTTCACACTGTTGATCACTTCATTGACAGGCTTCTTAGTGTCCATAAGGACAGTGCCTTCCGAATCAAGGATGCTTACCGAGACACTTCCGGAAGAATTCTCTTTTCCCTGGTTGAAAAAGCGGATAGTCACTTTCTTTAACTCGCCATTCCATCCGGTAAATTGCTGTTCATAGGTCCGGTCTCCGGAAAAGCGGATGAGGGTCTCTTCTTCCGGAATCTCCGCTTTCAGGCGTACACCTGAGACGTGCTTGCTGTAATAGACATCTTTGTTCATCAGAACAAAAAGCATACCTGACAAAATCAAAAGAATGGAGATTGTTTTTTTGACTGCCAGGGTACGGTTGGTTTTAAAATATTCTTTTATCATAGATCATCACCTGCTTTTATCATTTTGTTAAAATAAAAATAATTTTATCACTTTTCAGGGCGGTTTTCTATGGTAAATGTTTAATTTTATTTTAACTTTTTATTTTTATACTGTTATTTGTTGTAGAATAACAGGCGATGTGGTAATGTAGAACAGGAATATTTTTACAGCAGATCCAGGGAAGTATAATAAGGAGGGACATGATGAAAAAAAGACTAGGGATGATCATTTTAACGATTGCAGTAACCGCATCACTGCTCGGATGTTCAAAGGAGACGGCGCCTGAAAAAGAGGTGACCAAGGAGGATGATCCGAAGCAGATCTTCGAGGAGGCGGCAAAAAAGCTGGATAAAGAGACGCGCAAGGCGGCGGAGACGAAGAGTGTAACCTCTTATAATGACGGAACAGAAGAAGAGGAATATTATACGTGCAGCCTCGATACAAAGCAGAGCATCATGGAAAGAGTTTCTAAAGATGAAGATGAGACCGGCACGGTCTACCACTGCTTCAATGTGAAGGAGAAGGACGGATATGGCGTCTATGTCAATGACGGGCTGACAGGCGGAAAGTGGAAATATTATAAAGAAAACCTTGAGGCCGATGAGCAGAGCGAATATGAATACTGGCTGGGAGAATTTTATCCGGCTTATACAGAGGAGAACGGATACAGTAATATTAAATACAGCAACGAAGGCGAGGACGAGCTGAACGGAACAGAGGCCATCAAGATTAAAGTAACCGCTGATGAAGCCTACGATACAGGCGAGCGAACAGACGAGGACATGACAAGGGAGAGTGTACTTAAGGAGAATGGCTGGAGCGAGGAGGAAGTGAAGCTGGTTGACGGCTTTTCCAAAATTCTTGACGACTATATCGCTGCGAGCAACAAGAGTGTAGGTGAGACTACGGTTCAGTCTATTCTGACTGTATGGATCGATGCGAAAGAACACACGATGCTTAAGAGCCGCTCGGCGACGAATATTGACAGTGCACAGGACGAAGATACAAAGAAGGCTTTGGAAAAGTATAACGAAGAGTACTGGAAGGTAGATATGATCCATCTGAATATCGAGGACGGGATGTCTCCGGAAGAAGCAAAGAAAGCATTGGAAGAAGATCTGGCGGAGATGGAACAGCCTGAGGAGACCGTGGATGATGCGGATGAAGCCGGCGAGGAGTTCAGTGAGGAAGACGGAACAGAAGAGTATGCGGCAGTTTCAAAGGTTGTTGTCACAAAAAAGTTTATGACAGGAAAGGACTGTCCGGAGATGGGCGACTTGCCGAAGGAGTTTGATAAGATAAAGCAGGAAGAATATTTTGAGGGGGGCTTCGATACTCTGGAAGAAAGTGATGATTATTTCTCAGAGGACGAAGAATTTGAAGATGAGTTTGAATAAAGGAAAGTTAGCACAAAAAATATTGGTGCTGTTCCTCTTGCTGGTGATTCCGGCAGAATCTGTCTGGGCTGCGCAATTGCAGGAGACGACAAAGGAGCAGCCGGAAGCAATTGCCGGGGATATGCCGGCCGGGGAGGGTGAGCGGTCGGATACGGCCAAGAGCGATAAGCCTGAAAAGAAAAAAAGGGTGATAGAAACCGAAGCGGAAGTCACAAAGATATGCGGGGAAGAGTTTTTTCTCACGGTAAAGCTTGACGAAGCAGAGGCAGCGGAAGATAAAGAACAGACCGGACTAGATGCGGCGGAAGAAACCAAACAGGATACGCCGGAAGCCCTCCAATATGAATCTGAAAACCCTGAAATTGCAGCTATCGAAGAGATACAGACCGGCGGAGTAAAGATAAAGGCTCTTCAGGCCGGCGATACTGTCATCAGGATCACAGCCCCGGAGACGGAGCTGTATGACGAAGCACAGGCACAGATCCTCCTTCATATCACTCCGGAAGAACCGGCGGCAGAAGCTCCGGCGGCAGAAGAGCTTCCTGTCACGTCTATGGCGCTCCTTCCGGCAAGCAATCTGACAAAGGTTGAGAATGTGACAGGAGGCATCCATCTGGAATGGGGAAAGGTGGAAGGAGCCAAAGGATATTATGTAGAAAGGAGCCCGAATGGGAAATCTCCGTGGAGCAGGCTTAAGACTGCCGCCAATGCGGATGATGTGACTTTTGTAGATACGCAGGTCACCGAAGGGGATGCGTATTATTACAGAGTGCGGGCATTTGATGACTCCGGAAAAGAAGGACTGACTGGCGCGTCGAAAAAGATCGTACGCCTGACAGCGCCTGTATTGAGCATGGGGATAGCCGCTTCCAGCATTGAATTAAAGTGGAACCGGGTGAAAGGCTGCAGCGGGTATTACGTATACCGCAGGGAACCTGCCCAGAGTGATTGGACAGTAGTTTCTGTTATCACACAGCCCGGAGAGATTTCCTGGCGTGATACAGCAGCGGGAAATGGAAAGACATATATATATACCGTCAGGGCGTACAAAGGAAGTTCTTTCAGCCCATACGCAGGCGGGAAAAGCTATGTGAGGGTAGACGCGCCGACTCTGAAGAGTTTTAAGAGAAAATCGTCCACAAAGTATAAGATTACGTGGAAAACGAATCCTTCTGCAACCGGATACCAGATCCAGTATGCGCAGAACGGGATGTTTGTCGGTGCCAAAAAAGCTACTGTGAAAAGTGCAAAGAAGTCAAGTTATACACTGACTAAGCTTCAGAAGAACAAAAAATACTATGCGAGGATCCGGGCCTACAAAAAAGAGGGCGGCACTACCTATTATTCCGGGTGGTCGGCGACGAGCAATGTAAAAAAGACAAGGACCACAAAAGTAACACCGCTGACAAAAAAGAAAAAGATCTTTGAGATACGTACGTGGGCAAAGCAGGAGATGCACCAGTATGATACACTGCAAGGTTCCTGCACAGACGGTACATACGCATATTACCTTTTGTACAATCGGAAAGCGGTGAACTGTAAGCTCGTGAAGGTAAAACGCTCGAATCTTAAGGTGGCCGGGGTCTCGGGCATATTGGATGTTGCCCATGGAAATGACATGACTTACGACTCACACAGAAAGCGCCTTGTTATCGTGCACAGCACAGGAGTTGATCCCAAGAGACTGACTTCCGTCGATCCAAATACACTCGCCGTTATAGAGAGCAAGCATGTACAGATTCCCAAAAAGCTTGCGGGAGGCAGTACCGCAGATGCAGCAGGTGCTACGGCTTTCAGCGGACTGGCGTACAGCAGCGGAAGGAAACAGTATGCGGTGCTGCTCAGCCACAACTATAATTTTGTGATCCTGGATTCGAACCTTGATCCGGTGAGATACGTAAAGGTGAGTAAAAAGAACAATTACCTTGTTCAGGGGATCGATGCGACCGACGACTATATTATGCTGGCTCAAAGTCCGAAGACTTCCAAACAAAAATACAATATCATTACAGTCTACGATTGGGATGGAAAATATATTTCCAAAATAAATGTGAAAAAGGGTTATGAGATTGAGAGCATATATCATGTAGGAAGTAAGTATTATGCAGGATTTTACCGCTCTTACTACCGGACGCGTTATAAAGATGTGGAAAAAAAGGTCAAAGTAGACGGGAAAGAAAAGAAAAAAAAGGTCAAAGTTAAATACAGAGAATATCAGAGGGATAATTACGTATACCAGATCAAAGGAATTTAGAGAAAAATCACAAAAACCCTTGATTTTCCATTGATTAGGTGTTATACTAACCAACAGTTGCATAAGGAAGACGGCAGAAGAGTGGACGGAAGTTCACTCTTCTTTGTTGGTGAGAGCCTGTAACAGTCAAATATTTCCGGATGAAGAAAGGAAGCGTAACATTGTCGAAAAGGGAAAGCTATGAAAAAAAGACAGAAGAGATACTGATTCCCCTTGTGGAGGAATACGGCTATGAACTGGTGGATGTGGAATATGTGAAGGAAGGCGGCACATGGTATCTGAGGGCTTACATAGATAAGCCGGGAGGCATAAGTATTGAGGATTGCGAGATGGTCAGCAGAAGGTTGTCGGATATCCTTGATGAGAAGGATTATATCGATGACAGTTATATTTTGGAGGTGAGTTCTCCCGGACTTGGGCGGCCGCTTAAAAAAGAAAAGGATTTTAAACGGAGTATAGGCAAAGAGGTAGAAGTCCGGACATACCGTATGATCGATAAACAAAAGGAGTTCACCGGAATCCTGAAGGCATATGATAAGGACAGCGTGACTGTAGAGTTAGAGGATGGAACGGAAAAGAACTTTGATAAGGGCGACGTTGCGCTTATTCGCCTTGCGTTTGATTTTTAATTTAGGAGGATACAAAAATGAACACAGAATTATTAGAAGCGTTGAATATTTTGGAAAAAGAGAAGGATATCAGCAAAGGAACACTGCTTGATGCAATCGAGAATTCCCTTCTGAATGCTTGTAAGAATCATTTTGGTAAGGCGGACAATGTGAGAGTCATTATGGACAGAGAGACTTGCGATTACCGCCTGTTTGCGGAAAAGACAGTAGTGGAGGATGTAGAGGATACATTAGAACAGATCAGCCTTGAGGAAGCTCAGGAAATTGACGGTTCCTACACGCTTGGAGATATCGTGCAGATTCCGATCGAGTCAAAATCTTTCGGACGCATCGCGACGCAGAATGCCAAAAACCTGATCTTACAGAAAATCCGCGAGGAAGAACGCAAGGTTGTGTACGATCAGTATTTTGAAAAGGAAAAGGATATCGTTACAGGAATTGTACAGCGGTATGTGGGAAGAAATGTGAGTATTAACCTTGGCAAGGCAGATGCTATGCTGACAGAGAATGAGCAGGTAAAGGGAGAGAAATTCGAACCTACAGAGCGTGTGAAGCTCTATGTAGTAGAAGTCAAGAATACGACGAAAGGACCGAAGATTTTAGTCTCACGCACGCATCCGGAGCTTGTAAAGCGGCTGTTCGAATCTGAAGTGACAGAAGTAAAGGACGGGATCGTAGAGATTAAAAGCATTGCCAGAGAGGCGGGAAGCAGAACAAAAATCGCGGTATGGTCCAATGACCCGGATGTGGATCCTGTGGGTGCCTGCGTCGGCATGAACGGTGCGAGAGTCAATGCCATCGTCAATGAGCTCAGGGGAGAAAAGATCGATATTATCAATTGGAGCGATAACCCGGCGATCTTGATCGAGAATGCACTGAGCCCGGCAAAGGTGATCTCTGTTATGGCAGACCCGGATGAGAAGGCGGCAAGTGTCATCGTACCCGATTACCAGTTGTCCCTTGCTATCGGTAAAGAGGGGCAGAACGCAAGGCTTGCGGCAAGGCTTACAGGATATAAGATCGACATCAAGAGTGAGACACAGGCCATTGAATCCGGAGAGCTGCCGGAGAATTATATGGAGCTTTCGGAAGGTGTCTACGAGGAAGAAATGTACGATGAGGACTATGAGGAAGAGTATTCCGAGATATAATCTAAAAGCAGGTGAGAATTTGAGCGGAAATAAAAAAATGCCTGTGCGCAAATGCGTAGGGTGTCAGGAAATGAAGAATAAAAAAGAGATGATCCGTATTATACGGACTGCAGAGAATGAATTTGTGCTGGATATGACCGGGAAAAAGAACGGAAGGGGAGCGTATCTTTGCCCGGACAGGGAGTGCCTGAAGAAAGCTGTGAAAAACCGGGGATTAGAGAGGTCTTTCAAGCAGGCCATACCGGACGAAGTGTATGAATCACTGGAAAAGGAGATGGTCGCTATTGATGCCGGATAAGGTGCTGTCGCTTATCGGTCTGGCAACAAGGGCAGGAAAAACAGCAAGCGGTGAGTTTTCTACGGAAAAGGAAGTTAAATGCGGTCGGGCGGTTTTGGTTATTGTTGCTAAGGATGCATCCGATAATACAAAAAAGAAATTTAAGAATATGTGTGATTTTTATCAAGTGCCAATCTATTTTTACGCGGATAAAGATACCTTGGGGCATGCAATGGGAAAAGAATTTCGAGCGTCCCTTGCAGTTTTGGACGAGGGACTTGCAAAAGGAATGAAGAAAGCTATGAATACGAGAGAGGATACAATTGCATAGAGGAGGTAGTGTTTATGTCAAAAATTAAAATATACGAGTTAGCAAAAGAGCTTCAGGTAACAAGCAAGGAAGTGATAGAGCTGCTGGGTAAAAAGAATATTGAAGTTAAGAGCCATATGAGCTCGATTGAGGATACGGAGGCAGATCAGGTCAGAGGTTCGTTTATGAAAAAGGAAAAAACAGTGGAGAAGAAATTAGAGGAAGCACCGAAAAAGAAAAATATCGTTCATGTATTCCGCCCGCAGAATACACAGAAGGGTGTAAGACAGGGAGGAAGCAGGCAGAAAGGGAAAGGGGGGCATACGCCCGGGAAACCTATGCAGGTGAATAATGGCCGCCCCTCAAAAGCATCGCCTGTTCCAAAGGCAGAACCGGCAATGCGAAAAGCTGCGGAAAAGCCGGAGACGGAAAAACCAATGGTGAAAAAGGCGGAACCGGCAGCGAAAGTTTCGGGAGTGAAGCCGGAGACAGAAAAACCGCAGAATATTGAGAAGCCTCAGACAGCGGCACCGGTAAAACCGGCAGAAAATAAGCCCCAGCAGACGGCACAGATATCCCATAAGCCCCAGGAGGAGAATCGTCACCGGTCATTCTCCGAGCGCGGACAGGGAGACAGGAGACCGCAAAGTGACCGTCAGGGCGACCGCCAGGGACGTCAGGGAGAACGCTCTAATCGCCAGGGTGACCGTCCGAATCGTTCGGGAGAACGCTCTAATCGTCCGGGTGACCGTCCGGGTCGTACATCAGACAGGAACGGCGAACGCGGACAGGGCGGCAATGCAAGAACAGGACGTCAGGGAGAACGCCGTTTTGGTGACAGAGACAGAGATCGGAACCGGGACAGAGATCGCAGTCAGGGAGCCGGCGGAAGGTCTGAAGATCGGCGCGGCGGAAGAAGGAATGACTCATCAGCAATTCCGGCGCCTGCTATAGAGGCGCAGAAGACCCAGCGGAGCAAGGGCAAAGGGAAAGATGACCACAAAAAGAAAGATTACCGCAGGGATGAAGAAGAGAGGATGCCTAAGGGGAAGGGCAGAAGGAATGAGCAGAAGCCCCAGATGCAGAAACCTCAGCAGAAATTGCAGCAGGCAGAAGAGACGATTAAGTCTATCGTTATTCCTGAACTGCTTACGATCAAAGAGCTGGCTGACAAGATGAAGATTGTGCCGTCTGTGATCATTAAGAAACTTTTCTTGCAGGGAAAGATGGCAACTGTAAATCAGGAAGTTGACTATGAAACAGCAGAAGAGATCGCATTGGAATTTGATATTCTCTGCGAAAAAGAAGAAGTTGTAGATGTGATCGAAGAGCTTCTGAAAGAGGAGGAAGAGGATGTTAAGAAGATGAAGAAACGTCCTCCGGTTGTCTGTGTCATGGGACACGTGGACCACGGAAAGACTTCCCTTCTTGACGCAATCCGCCATACGAATGTCATCGGCGGAGAAGCGGGAGGCATCACCCAGCATATCGGAGCTTATGTGGTGGAGGTAAACGGAGAACGGATCACTTTCCTTGATACACCGGGTCATGAAGCCTTTACCGCTATGCGTATGAGAGGTGCAAGCTCTACAGATATTGCAATTCTTGTAGTTGCGGCGGACGACGGAGTCATGCCCCAGACGGTAGAGGCAATCAACCATGCAAAAGCAGCAGGGGTTGAGATCATCGTCGCGGTCAATAAGATCGATAAGCCAAGCGCCAATATTGAGCGCGTCAAACAGGAACTTACAGAGTATGAATTGATTCCGGAAGACTGGGGCGGAAGTACAGTCTTTGTGCCGGTGTCAGCAAAGACCGGGGAAGGTCTTGAAGATCTGATGGAAATGATCGTTCTCACCGCAGAGGTAATGGAACTTAAGGCGAATCCGAACCGCCGTGCAAGAGGGCTTGTCCTTGAGGCACAGCTTGATAAAGGACGCGGCTCTGTGGCGACTGTCCTTGTACAAAAAGGTACTCTTCGTATCGGAGATGCTGTGGCGGCAGGTTCTGCATTCGGTAAAGTCAGGGCTATGATGGATGATAAGGGAAGACGTGTAAAGGAAGCCGGACCGTCTGTCCCGGTTGAGATATTAGGTTTGAATGATGTTCCGAATGCCGGAGAAGTATTTGTCGGCTGCGGAAATGATAAAGAGGCCAGAAGCTTTGCAGAGACTTTCATCTCTCAGAGCAAAGTGAAGCTTTTGGAGGATACAAAATCCAAGCTTTCTCTGGATGATCTGTTTACCCAGATACAGGAAGGGAACTTAAAGGAATTGGGTATCGTTGTGAAGGCGGATGTGCAAGGGTCTGTAGAAGCCATTAAACAGAGTCTCTTAAAGCTTTCGAATGATGAAGTTGTAGTAAAGATCATCCACGGCGGCGTCGGTGCGATCAATGAGTCGGATGTAAGTCTGGCATCTGCCTCTAACGCCATTATTATCGGATTTAATGTTCGACCGGATGCTACTGCGAAGGAGACGGCAGACCGTGAAGGTGTGGATATCCGGCTGTACCGCGTGATCTACAATGCCATTGAGGACGTGGAGGCCGCTATGAAAGGGATGCTTGATCCAGTGTTTGAGGAAAAGATACTTGGTCATGCGGAGGTGCGTCAGCTTTTCAAAGCGTCCGGTGTCGGAACAATTGCCGGTTCCTATGTGCTTGACGGAATCTTTGAGAGAGATTGTTCGGTACGCATTACCCGGGATGGCGTCGTAGTCTTTGAAGGCTCTTTGGCATCGCTGAGACGTTTTAAAGATGACGTAAAAGAAGTAAGAACCGGCTATGAGTGCGGATTTGTATTCGCAAACTTTAATGACGTCAAAGAAGGCGATCTTGTTGAAGCATTTAAGATGGTTGAGATTCCGAGATAGTAGGAGATCAGTGGAATGAAAAAGAGAGGTATTAAAAACACAAGAATCAATACAGAAGTGCATCGGGAACTAAGCAATATCATACGAAGCGGCATCAAAGACCCTCGAGTCGCACCGTGGACTTCCGTGGTGGCGGCAGAGGTTGCGCCGGACCTTAAGACTTGTAAAGCGTATATCAGTGTGCTCGGGGATGAGAAAGCACAGGCAGATACGCTTGACGGACTTAACAGCGCGGTGGGATTTGTGCGCAGAGAGCTGGCAAGGACCTTGAATATGCGCAACACCCCGGAAATACGGTTCATATTGGATCAATCCATTGAATATGGTGTGAATATGTCTAAAAAGATAGATGAGGTCACGAAAGATTTGAAAGTGTCGGATATGGATAGGGAAGATGAAGGAGAGAATGATGCTGAATAGATTGTTAGAGCTGGCAGATACCATTGCCATAGGCGGCCATGTAAGGCCGGACGGTGATTGCATCGGCTCCGGCCTAGGACTGCGCCAGTATATTAAAGACAACTACAAGGACAAAGAAGTGGAAGTATATTTGGAGGAAATTCCGGAGAAATACAGATTTTTAGAGGGAATAGAAACGGTCAGGCATGAAATCCCTGAGGGAAAAATATATGATCTGTTTATCTGTCTGGACTGTGCGGATTTGGAACGTCTTGGTTTTTCGGCCCCTCTGTTTGAGAACGCGAAGAATACACTGTGTATTGATCATCATGTGAGCAATCCGGGGTTTGCAAAGGAGAATCATATTGTGCCTGATGCCAGCTCCACGTCGGAGCTGGTGTATGAGCTGATCAACAGAGAATGTGTAAGCAAAGAGGTGGCAGAGGCTCTTTATACGGGGATTCTTCACGATACAGGCGTGTTCCAGTATTCCTGTACAGCGCCTTCTACGTTGCGGGCTGCGGCAGAGCTTTTGGAAGCGGGGGTAGATGCGCCGAAAATCATTCGGGACACTTTTTATGAGAAAACTTATGCACAGCATCAGGTGTTGGGCCGCGCATTGTTAGAAAGTATCTTGTTCCTGGACGGGAGATGCATTGCCTCCTATATCCGTGAGCGGGAGATGAGATTTTTTGGGGTAGACAGAAGTGACTTAGACGGTATTGCCAGTCAGCTCCGTAATACAAAGGGAGTAGAAGTAGCGATTTTTATGGACGAAATACGCCCCAACGTCTATAAAGTAAGCTTGCGTTCCGGAGATATTGTAGATGTGAGTGTGATCGCCCGGTATTTCGGAGGGGGCGGACATAAAAAGGCGGCAGGATTTACTTTGACAGGAACACCTTATGATGTGATCAACAACCTTTCCAAACAGATTGAGCTGCAGTTGGAGAAGTAAGTATGATACATGGAGTTATGAATGTCTGTAAGGAAAAAGGCTATACGTCTCATGATGTGGTGGCGGTCCTCCGCCGGATCACCGGGCAGAAAAAAATCGGGCATACGGGAACACTTGACCCGGATGCCAGAGGAGTGCTGCCTGTCTGTCTTGGGAAGGGAACAAAGCTTTGCGAACTTCTTACCGGCGAGGATAAGACTTATGAAACGGTTCTTCTGCTTGGAAAAGTCACCGATACACAAGACATTTCCGGAAAGGTTCTGGCTGAGCAATGTGTAGATTCTCTGAAAGTCGAGGAAGTGGAAGCGGCAGTGTTTTCTTTTTTGGGCGAGTATGAGCAGACCCCTCCGATGTATTCGGCTTTAAAGGTGAATGGCAAAAAGCTTTATGAACTGGCCAGAAGCGGGCAGTTAGTAGAGAGGAAAACACGCCGGGTCTATATTACAGACATTAAATTGCTGGAGATAAATCTCCCGAGAGTGCGGATGAAAGTGACATGTTCCAAGGGAACTTATATCAGGACGCTATGTCATGATATTGGCGAAAAGCTTGGTTTAGGCGGATGCATGGAAGAACTTATCCGTACTCGTGTAGGGCGTTTTACGATGGAGAATTCCCGGACCCTTGAAGAGATTGCGCATATTTTTTCGGACGGAGAAGTGTCTGAGCTCCTCGTGCCGGTAGATGAGATGTTTGACAGCGCTCCCCGCGCCTGCGTGACCGATGCATGGGAAAAAGCGGCAAGAAACGGCAGTTCGCTGCCTGAGGATGCTGCGGTGTGCGAAAAAACGCTCATAGACAATGAGAGAGTTCGGCTCTATGACAGAGAGGAACGTTTTATCGCACTCTACAGATGGAGAGAAAAAACGGGAGAATATAGATTGGAAAAAATGTTTTTTCCCGAGATTTAAAGTTACAAGGAGTGGCTATGCGCTATGTAAAATGGCTGTCCCACTATCTGGACAGAAGAAGGTCGGCGGTAACCTTCGGTAAATTTGACGGACTTCATCTGGGTCACCAGAAGCTCGTCGAGAAGGTTTTAGAGCTTAAAAAAGAACAGAATACGGTCGGCATTGTATGTGCGTTTGACATGCGCCCGCTGTGGAAGGCGAATCAGCTTCATATGGAGCGGTTGATGACAGGCAAAGAAAGATATCATCATCTTGATGCGCAGATGGATTATCTTGTAGAGTGTCCCTTTACAGAAAAATTCCGAAATGTGACTGCGCAGGATTTTATACGTGATGTGATCTGCGGGGTCTTTCATGCGGCTTATGTAGTGGTAGGGACAGACTTTCACTTTGGAAGGAATCAGGGCGGGGATGTCCATATGTTGGAAGAATACTCGAAAGAATATGGATATGAGCTTGTAGTGGTCGAGAAAGAGCGCTATAATGATCATGTTATCAGCAGCACCTACATCCGGGACGTTCTAAAAGAAGGGAATGTCCGCCTGACGAATTATCTGTTAGGTTATCCTTTTGAGGTGAATGGCAGAGTAGAACGGGGCAGACAGCTCGGCAGGACACTTGGATTTCCAACGATGAATGTGGCATGGCCGGAATACAAGTTAGTTCCGCCAAGAGGTGTATATGTCAGCGAGATAACGATTGATGGGATAAAATATCCGGGCATATCCAATGTTGGTGTCAAACCTACCGTGTCGGAGGAAGGAAGAATCGTTTTGGAAAGCTTCCTGTTCGGCTACGGGAGTGATGCTTATGGAAGAAAGATTAAAGCGGAGTTTCTTGAGTTTAGACGGCCAGAGCAAAAGTTTGGCAATATAGAGGAAATGAAAGCCTGTGTTGATAAAGATATCGCATACGGGAAAAGATACTTTGGGATAGAGTAGCGAAGGAGAATTACAAATGAGCATAACAGAAGTGTTTTTGTTATTTGGCGGGTTAGGCTTCTTTCTTTACGGCATGAAGCTTATGAGTGAGGGACTGGAGAAAGCAGCCGGTGCGAAGATGAGAGGGATTCTGGAGTTTTTTACAAAGAATCGCTTTATCGGGATGGTGGTGGGGATTGTATTTACCGCGATCATCCAGTCTTCCAATGCGACTACGGTAATGGTAGTCAGTTTTGTCAATTCCGGATTGATGAACCTGATGCAGGCATCAGGCGTGATATTGGGAGCCAATATTGGTACAACGGTGACAGGGCAGCTCATTGCTTTTAACCTGTCGGATATTGCACCGTTGATCGTGATCATCGGAGTTGTTATGACAATGTTCTGCAAAAAGCAGAATGTCAAAAAAATCGGCGAGGTGATCCTTGGCTTTGGCGTTCTGTTTATGGGTCTGCGTATCATGGGAGAAAGTATGCAGGCCGTCAAAGACTCTCCGGAGATTTTGAATTTCCTTGCGTCTTTAAGGAACCCGTTTTCAGCAATTCTAGTAGGAATTGTGATCACCTCTGTCTTACAGAGTTCCTCGGCCACGGTAGGAATCATTCTTTTAATGGTCTCACAGGGACTTCTGGATTTTCGGATCTGTCCGTTTATGATTCTTGGATGTAATATTGGTTCCTGTGTATCTGCCCTGGCAGCAAGCCTTAGCGGAAAAAAGGATGCAAAGCGTGCAGCGCTTATCCATTTCTTCTTTAATGTTATTGGTTCTGCGATTATGTTTGTAATACTGATCGTGGCACTTAACCCGATCACAGATGCTCTTTTGTATATATCGGGGGGAAGTCTTTCCCGGGCTGTTGCCAATGTACATACTTTGATGAAAGTGTTTGAGGTTGCTATGCTGTTCCCATTTATGGGATTTATTGTGAAGCTTACTTACAAGGCCGTTCCCGGTACAGATGATGAAGGAAAAGACGAGTATGAACTTCTCTATATCCGAAAGTCTCTGATGTCTCCTTCGACGGCTGTTATGGATGCCATCCATGAGATTGAACATATGGGGAAAGTAGCCATTGCCAATCTGGAGATCGGAATGGACGCTTTGTGTGAGAAAGATGAGGAAAAGATCCAAAAGGTTTATAAAATTGAGGATTATATTGATTTTATGAACAGCAGGATCACGGATTATCTTGTGAAGGTGAATGAAATCGATCTGCCGCTGGCGGATGCCGAGAAGCTTGGCGGATTGTTCCATGTAGTGAACGATATCGAACGGATTGGAGATCACGCAGAGAATCTCGCGGATTCTGCTTCCACTCGGATTCGGGAGAATGTGGAGCTGAGTGATAAAGCGAAGAAGCAGCTCAGGGATATGATGAAGGATGTTATTGAGCTGTTTGAGTATTCCCTGGATATGTTTACGAACAGTAACCAGCGTCATATGAAGGAGATTCTTGCCCTCGAGGACCAGATTGATGAGCAGGAGAGGAGTCTTCAGAAAGTGCATGTAAAACGTCTTGCAAAAAATAAGTGTACACCCATGTCCGGAATGATTTTCTCTGATACTGTTTCAGGTCTTGAGCGTGTAGCTGATCATGCGACGAACATTGCTTTTGCGATTATTGAGCCATTTGACAGCCGTGAAGAGGAAAAGATAGAGGACGAGTTGTAAGTTTTCCTTTACACAAGGGAACACTTATGTTATACTTTTTGGGTGTGAAAGCCGGTGTTCGGTAATAGGATACTCCAGCCATTACTTAATGCCTGGCGGTGTAATATAGTTTTAAGGAGGATTTTTACTATGATTTCAAAAGAGATGAAAGAAAAGATTGTAGCAGATTATGGAAGGTCAGCAGGTGATACTGGTTCACCGGAGGTACAGGTTGCCATTCTCACAGCAAGGATCAATGATCTGACAGAGCATTTTAAGGCAAATCCGAAGGATCACCATTCAAGAAGAGGTCTTCTTAAGATGGTTGGACAGAGGAGAGGTCTTCTTGCATATCTGAAGAAGATGGATATCGAGAGATACCGTACTCTTATCGAAAGATTGGGCTTGAGAAAATAATTGCATCTTAAGATGCAGATGTCAAGGATCCAGAAGTTTCAGGGAGACAAAAGTTTTCGGAGGCTTCTGGATTCTTAGCATTAATATAACAATGAGAAAGGAAAAAAAGTGTGACTTATAAAGAAGCAAGGGTATATTTGGACGAGGTGTCGAAATACGGAAGTGTACTTGGCTTGGATACGGTCCGGGAGCTGCTTGGTGAGCTTGGGAATCCACAGGATGGCCTTAAGTTTATCCATATAGCAGGAACAAACGGAAAAGGGTCTGTGCTTGCATTTACTTCAACAATTCTAAGTGAGGCAGGTTATAAGACCGGAAGATATATTTCCCCGACTGTAATTTCTTATCTGGAGAGAATTCAGATAGATGGAACGTGGATTTCTGAGAGGGAATTTGCAGGATATGTAAAAGAAATTCAAAAAGCTGTTGCGCGTATGGAGGCAAAGGGGATGGCACATCCTACTGTTTTTGAGATAGAGACCGCGATAGCTTTTTTGCATTTCCGAAAAGAAATGTGCGATTTTGTAGTACTTGAAGCAGGGCTGGGCGGTAGTCTTGATGCAACGAATGTTGTTGAAAATACGGAGTTTGCTGTCTTTACAACTATAAGCCGTGACCATATGGGATTTTTAGGAGAAACTTTGGAGAAAATCGCCGAGAACAAATCAGGAATCATAAAGCCTGGATGCATGGTCGTGTCGGCTGCACAGGAACCGGAAGTGGAAGCCGTACTGAGACGACGGGCTGAGAGTCTCGGCTGCCCCATCGTATTCGCAGTTCCGGAGGAGACTGCGGTACAAAAGGAGTCTTATAAGGGTATGACTTTTACCTATCCACGTTGGGGGAAAACACCTGTCAGCATACAGATGGCGGGGAGATATCAGATTCTCAATGGGGCGGTAGTCTTTGAGTTGGCAAAGCTGCTTAAGATACCACAGAGAGCCGTCATAGACGGATTTCAAAAGGCGCGTTGGGTGGGGCGGTTTACTTGCATCTGTGAAAAACCTCTCTTTCTCATAGACGGCGCTCATAATCGAGATGCTGCAAGGCGCTTAAAGGAATCTGTGCAACAGTATTTTCAGGGAAAACAAGTTATCTTTATCATGGGCGTGTTCCGGGACAAAGAATACGAAGAGATTGCAAGGCAAATGGCTTCGCTGGCAGAAAGTATCTATACCGTGGAGCTGCCGGACAGGGAACGGACCCTCAAAGCAGAAGACTTAAAGGAAGTCTGTTCGCGTTATTGTACAGGAAGTGTCATCGCTTCGGCCAGTATCAAGGATGCGGTGACCGCTGCACTAAGAGAAGCGTGCAGAAAAGAAAACAGCGTGGTACTTGCATTCGGCTCTCTTTCATATCTGGGTGAAGTGATCCGAGAAGTGAAAGAGATTGAAGATACCAGCAAAACGATAAAATCAGGAGATGAGAGATGATGGATCAGGAAAAAATCAAGCGTGGAATACGGCTGATCTTAGAAGGAATCGGTGAGGATCCAACGAGAGAAGGCCTTAAGGAAACTCCGGAGAGAATTGCCAGGATGTATGAAGAGATATACGGTGGTCTTGTCAAGGAGCCGTCTGTTCATCTGAGTAAGACCTTCTATGTAGATCATGATGAGATGGTAGTGGAAAAAGACATTACATTTTATTCCACATGTGAGCATCATCTGCTGCCTTTTTATGGTAAGGCACATATTGCCTATATACCGGCGGGTAAGGTGGCCGGCTTAAGCAAGCTTGCACGCACAGTGGAGGTCTATGCAAGGCGGCCCCAGATACAGGAAAGGCTCACAGGGCAGATCGCGGATGCACTTACAGAACACTTAAAGCCCCGGGGCGTGATGGTGATGTTGGAAGCGGAGCATATGTGCATGACGATGCGCGGGATTAAAAAGCCCGGCAGCCAGACAGTGACCATTGCAAAGCGCGGCAGATTCCTCGAGGAGCCGGGGCTTGTGCAGGAATTTTATCAGATGGTGAGATAAAAGGAAAAGAAAGTATCGGGAGATGTGCAGATGAGAGAAGTAGAAGCGATCAGAAAGCATCCGCTGTACACGGAATACTATGACAGATTAAAGGAAGCAGAAAAAAAGCGGCGGTTTTGCTGCCACCAGATGGCGCACCTGATAGATGTGGCGCGTATTGCCTATATCAGTAATCTGGAGGAACAAATGGGGATACGCAAAGAAGTGATCTATGGAGCGGCACTCCTTCATGATATCGGAAAGATCCGGCAATACCAGGAGGGAATCCCCCATGAAAAGGCGTCGGCCGAGATTGCCCGGATCATCTTAGAGGACCTGCCGGAGGATTATTATTCTGAGGAGGAAAAGTGCGCGATACTTAAAGCTATATATGGACACCGAACGGAAAGAGACCAGATGGATGAATTAGAACGGCTGATTTATCTCAGTGACAAGAGCTCGCGGATGTGCTTCGATTGCGGGATGGAGGCAGAATGTAACTGGAACGCCGAAAAGAAGAATCTGGAGATAAGAGTATGAGGAGAAGAGTTTATGAGAATCGGAGAAAAAATATTTGACACGGAACATCAAGTATACATTATGGGGATCCTGAATGTAACCCCGGATTCCTTTTCCGACGGAGGACGCTATCAGACTGTGGATTCTGCACTTTTCCATGCACAGGAGATGGTAGAAGACGGGGCTGATATCCTGGATGTAGGCGGTGAATCTACGAGGCCCGGGCATGTCAGGATCAGCGAGGATGAAGAGATCTGCCGGACGGCAGAGGTCATTGAAAAACTTAAGAAGAATTTTGATGTACCGATTTCTATTGATACGTATAAAAGCCGGGTGGCCGAGACGGCTCTGTCGGCAGGCGCAAGTCTGGTCAATGATGTATGGGGGCTTAAGTATGACCGGAATATGGCAAAACTAATTGCCGGAAGCGACGCGGCCTGCTGCCTGATGCACAACCGCAGGGAGGCTTCCTATTCGGACCTGGTAGCAGAGGTCTGCGGGGATCTTTTAGAGAGTGCAGGACTTGCGGAGGCCGCCGGAATCGAAAAGGATCGTATCATGCTGGATCCGGGCATTGGCTTTGGAAAGACTTATGAGATGAATCTTGAGATACTAAGGAGACTCGGAGAACTAAAAAAACTTGGATATCCGCTTTTACTCGGTGCATCCCGCAAATCAGTGATCGGGCTTACCCTTGACCTTCCACCTAATGAGCGGCTGGAAGGAACTCTTGTGACTACAGTGATGGCTGTTATGAGCGGCTGCTCTTTTGTGCGTGTGCATGATGTAAAGGAAAACCTGCGGGCGGTAAGGATGGCAGAGGCGATCCTTAAATCTTAAACTGACATGTGCCTGCGGGGAAGAATATATGGAAGAAGGTTTGCAAAAGTATGACAGATAAAATTAAGATAAAAGATTTGGAAGTATATGCCAGGCATGGAGTATTTCCGGAAGAGAATAAGCTGGGGCAGAAATTTCTCATATCAGCAGTGCTGTCTGTGAACACGAGGAAGGCCGGAAAGACGGACGACCTTGCTTCATCCGTGGACTATGGCGGTATCTGCCGGTTTATAGATTCCTACATGAAAACGCACACCTATAAGCTGCTGGAGCGCGCGGCAGAAGAGCTTGCCAGAGAGCTGCTGCTGCACACGGCTCATTTAGAAAAGATAGCCTTGGAGATAAAAAAACCGTGGGCGCCGGTGGGTCTTCCCCTTAAGACAGTTTCCGTTAAGATCAAGCGCCGGTGGCACACGGTATATATCGCCCTTGGTTCTAATATCGGAGAACGAAAATCATATCTTGACGGAGCAGTTCGGGCATTAAACCAGCTTGATGATACGGAAGTGATAAAGGTTTCCTCTTATTACGAAACAGCGCCCTACGGAATGACAGAGCAGGCTGATTTTCTGAATGCCTGTCTTATGCTCCGTACCCTTTCAGAACCACAGGAACTCTTAGAAGTGCTTATGGAAATCGAACAGGCAGCCGGGCGGGAGAGGACGGTTCACTGGGGGCCGCGGACACTGGATCTGGATATTATCTTTTATGATGACCGGATACTCGAGACAGAGAATCTGTGTATCCCTCACATGGAAATGCACAAGCGGCAATTTGTACTGGAACCTCTTCATGAGATTGCTCCATACAAACGGCATCCGGTATATGGAAAAACCGTTCGGGAGATGCTTGCGGATGTGCAGGAATAAAGCGGTATATTTGCCGCTTTCAATTTTAAATTTTATATGGTATATTTTAACGATTTGTGTTATAATATTAAAGCTTGCGGGCGGGTAAGCGTGTCCCGAGACCACTGAAAAGTATATTTTTATTAAAATATGTTTTTCAGTAGTTTCGGAAGCTCCTGCCTGCAGTAGAAATTTATCAATATTTCCGGAGAGAAAAGGAGAAGAATATGTATAAAAAATTTGAAATGGAACTGGCTGGAAGGATGCTGCGCGTAGATGTTGACAGAGTTGCAAAGCAGGCGAACGGTGCGGTCCTTATGCATTACGGTGATACGACAGTTCTGTGTACGGCTACGGCATCTGAAAAACCGAGAGAGGGGATTGATTTTTTCCCGCTCAGTGTAGAATATAATGAGAGACTGTATTCTGTGGGAAAGATTCCGGGAGGCTTTAACAAGAGAGAGGGGAAGGCTTCGGAGAATGCAGTTCTTACGGACCGCGTCATCGACCGTCCCATGCGTCCGCTGTTCCCGAAGGATTACCGCAATGATGTAACTTTAGAGAACCTCGTTCTGTCTGTAGATCAGGATTGCTCGCCGGAGCTTACAGCTATGCTTGGTGCGGCGATTGCTACCACAATCTCAGATATTCCTTTTGACGGACCAATCTCTACGACACAGGTGGGATTGGTTGACGATGAATTTGTCTACAATCCGACAGCAGCACAGAAGGAAGCTTCTGACTTAGCACTTACAGTTGCATCTACCAGAGAGAAAGTGATCATGATCGAGGCGGGAGCCAATGAGGTCCCGGAGCAGAAGATGCTAGAAGCTATTTTTGCAGCTCATGAGATCAACCAGAAGGTCATCTCCTTTATCGATACAATCGTTGCCGAGTGCGGAAAGGAAAAGCACACATATGAAAGCTGCGCTGTACCGGAGGAATTATTTGCTGCGATAAAAGAGATCGTTCCGCCGGAGGCTATGGAAGAGGCTGTATTTACTGATGAGAAGCAGGTAAGGGAGGAGAATATCCGGCAGATTACCGAAAAGTTAGAAGAAGCCTTTGCTGACAATGAAGAATGGCTTGCAGTCCTTGGCGAGGCGGTCTACCAGTACCAGAAGAAAACTGTCCGCAAGATGATCTTAAAAGATCACAAGCGCCCGGACGGAAGAGCGATCGATCAGATTCGTCCGCTGGCTGCAGAAGTAGATCTGATCCCGAGAGTCCACGGTTCAGCTATGTTTACCCGCGGACAGACACAGATCTGTACGATCACAACTCTTGCACCTCTTGCGGAAGCGCAGCGGTTAGACGGACTCGATGAGGCTGAGACTTCAAAAAGATATATGCACCACTATAATTTCCCGTCTTATTCGGTGGGAGAGACAAGGCCGTCCAGGGGACCGGGACGCCGGGAGATCGGGCATGGTGCACTGGCTGAACGGGCACTTGTACCGGTACTGCCAAGTGAGACGGAATTCCCATACGCAATCCGTACGGTATCAGAGACTTTCGAGTCCAATGGTTCTACTTCCCAGGCCAGCGTATGTGCATCATCGATGTCGCTGATGACGGCGGGAGTACCGATCAAATCTGCAGTGGCAGGTATTTCAGCAGGACTTGTCACCGGCGAGACAGATGATGATTATCTTGTGCTCACGGATATTCAGGGGTTGGAAGACTTTTTCGGGGATATGGACTTTAAAGTAGCCGGAACCCATAAGGGTATTACCGCTATTCAGATGGACATTAAGATCCATGGTCTTACACGGCCGATCATCGAGGAAGCCATTGCTGCCACAAAGAAGGCAAGAACTTATATTATTGATGAAGTTATGAATCAGGCAATCGCAGAGCCAAGACCGGAAGTAGGTCCATATGCTCCGAAGATCATCCAGATGCAGATCGACCCGCAGAAGATTGGAGACGTGGTAGGTCAGCGCGGCAAGACGATCAATGCGATCATCGAACAGACAGGTGTTAAGATCGATATTACAGATGACGGCAGCGTATCGATCTGTGGTACAGATGCAGCTATGATGGATGAGGCGAGAAAGCTTATTTATATTATTGTCACAGACTTTGAAGCCGGCCAGGTATTAGAAGGAAAAGTTGTCAGCATCAAAGAGTTCGGCGCGTTCATCGAATTCGCGCCGGGTAAGGAAGGCATGGTCCATATTTCAAAGCTTTCCAGACAGAGAGTAAATCATGTGGAGGATGTCCTTACTCTTGGCGACAAGGTAAAAGTGGTATGTCTTGGCAAAGATAAGATGGGAAGATTTTCTTTCAGCATCAAGGATGTAGCAGAATAAGAAATATTATTTTATGAAGACGGCGGGAAATGACTCGGCCGTCTTTTTTTAATGCTTATTATTTTCCTGTAATAAATTATATCTCTGCACATATATTGAGTTAAAGAGGTGGACAAAGATGCAGGAGAATACAATGATCCGTTTAATGCCGGTAAAGATCCGCAGAATGGTGGAAAAAGAGATAGCAGATCTGAGAGAGCTTCAGGAAATCCGGCTTCGAGCAGGAAAGCCTTTGATTCTGATATATAAGGGCGGGGAGATCATACCAGAAACCGGAAAGGGAAAAGGGTATATTGTAACGAAAGAAGAGATCGATGAGCTGATGGAATATGTCAGCAACTATTCTTTATATGCATTCGAAGAGGAGATGAAACAGGGATTTATCACCGTCGGAGGAGGGCATCGGGTAGGTATGGCGGGACAGGCAATTATAGAGAACGGGAAAGTCCGGAATCTTCGCTATGTTACTTCTTTGAATATTCGGATGTCCCATGAGATAACCGGCTGTGGGGACAAGGTGTTTCCCTATATTACAAAATGCCAGCGTCCCATGCATACACTTCTTGTATCCCCGCCGGGATGCGGAAAGACAACGCTCCTTCGGGACATGATCCGGCAGATTTCTGATGGAAATCCGTATACAAAACCGATGACAGTGGGGGTAGTTGATGAGCGCTCAGAGATTGCAGGGTGTTATCACGGGATTCCCCAGAATAATCTTGGAATCCGTACAGATGTTTTGGATGCCTGTCCGAAGGCGGAGGGGATGCTTATGATGATCCGCTCCATGAGACCGCAGGTGTTGGCGGTAGATGAAATTGGAGAAGCAGAAGATGTACAGGCTATTTCTTATGCCATGCACTGCGGATGTAAGATGCTTGCGACGGCCCACGGGGAATCTATGGAAGAATTGGAGAGAAAACCGATATTCTCCCGTATGATAGACGAAAAAAGATTCGAAAGATATGTAATCTTGAAAAACAGAGGAGAGATCAAATCTGTTTTTGATGAGGACAGGAGGCGTATTTAAGGTGATTTTGAAAATGTCCGGGTGCCTGTTTGTGGTGGCGGCCACAACGCTTACAGGAATGGTGCGGGCGGATAACATACAGGAGCAGTACCGGCAGATGCGCGTTCTCCAAAGGCTATTGTATATGATGGAAAGTGAGATCAAGTATGCACATATACATCTCGGCGAGATATTTCTGCATATATCCAGACGTGTAAAAGATCCTTACAAGGACTGGCTCCTCTTAATGGAGCGGCGTATGGGGCAGGCAGAATCCGGCACTTTTGAGGCAATATGGAGACAGGCAGTGGAGGAAAAGCTAGTAAGCAGCGGGCTTCCTTCTAAGGAGATTGACAGGCTCGGTCAGTTGGGGGCCCAGCTTGGAGTGATGGATTTGGAACTGCAGCTTCGGGTGCTGTCGCTGTACCAAGAACAGTTAAGTCTCAGTATAGAGGAAGCGCGTGAAGAAATGCGTACAAAGGTGAGGTTATGCCATTGCCTGGGAGTTATGAGCGGGCTTCTGGTCGCCGTGTTGCTGCTATAGAGACAGGGCGCCGGAAACAAAATTGCGGATTTTTGCTTAAGGAGGCAAAGGATGGATGTAAATCTGATTTTTAAAATAGCAGCAGTTGGAATTTTGGTATCCGTACTAAGTCAGGTGTTAAAGCACAGCGGCAGAGATGAGCAGGCTTTTTTAACCAGTCTTGCGGGACTTTTACTTGTACTGTTTTGGATTGTTCCCTATATTTATGATTTGTTTGAAAATATCCGGCGGTTGTTTTCCTTGTGATTTTACCGGCAGGTCTTGAAAGGAGAGGATAGTCAATGAACATGCTTCAGGCAGGTATTATCGGAGTGGCCGGAGCGCTCTTAGCGGTACAGTTTAAGAGCGGTAAAGCAGAGTACGGCATATATATCAGCATCGCCCTCAGTCTGCTGATCTTCTTCGGTATCCTTAGACATTTGGAGACGATTATCAGAATGGTACAGATCATCGGTGCCTATATCAGTATGGATACGGTCTATATTGGAACGCTGCTTAAAATGCTTGGGATTACTTATATTGCAGAGTTTTCTTCAAGTATCTGCAAAGATGCAGGATATCAGACAATCGCGGGGCAGATTGAGATCTTTGGAAAGCTGGCGGTTCTGGTTCTTTGCCTTCCGATTCTCATGGCACTTTTAGATGCAGTGAAAGGATTTTTATCATGAATGGGCAGGCAAGAATATTCCTGGCGGTATGTTTGGGAGTGATCCTTATAACATTCTCAGCGGAGATGGAGACGGAAGCAAAAGAAAAGGAATCGGAGGAGCTTCTTGCAGCAGAGACAATATTGGAACAGTTTGACTATAGAGATGTGGATGAGGCGCTGAAAAGTATTTTTCCTGAGGAACGGATCGGGTTCCGTGATACAGTTTGCGCTGTTATTTCCGGGGAACAGGAATGCTCGGTTAAAGTTTTTAAGCAGTTGGTACTCGGACAGTTTACCTATGCGTTTGGAGAGAGCAGGGAGAATCTTGCCCATATACTGATTATCGCTGTGATCGCAGCAGTGTTCCACAACTTTTCTACGGTCTTTAAAAATCGTCAGATCTGCGAGATCAGCTTTTATGTATTGTATCTGCTCTTGATCGCTCTCTGCCTAAGTTCCTTTCAGATCGTGATCGACTGGGTAAGCGAAGGAGTGGAAAGCCTGACGGGATTTATGACTGTATTCTGCCCGATTTATTTTCTGGCCGTCTCTTTAGCGAAAGGCAGTGTGACTGCGGTAGCATTTTATAACCTGGTGCTGTTTTTTATCTATGTCACCGAGATTGTAATTGTGTATTTTCTGCTGCCTGCCATACATGTCTATATTATGGTGAAAGTATTGGATTTTTTGTCATCCCAGGAATATTTGAGCAAATTTGCAGAACTTATAGAGGTGCTGATTTCCTGGCTGCTGAAGACTCTGGTTGCATGTGTGGTGGGAGTCAATGTAGTGCAGGGAATGATAAGCCCCGCCATCGATACTGTAAAAAGAAGTGCAGTTACACGGACAGCAGAAGCGATTCCGGGGGTAGGGGATGCGGTGGGCGGTGTTGCAGAAGTGCTGGTGGGGACAGCAGTTCTGGTGAAAAACGGAATCGGAACCGTTGGGATGATTGTCTGTCTGGCACTTTGTATCGTTCCTCTTTTGCAGATGTCAGCCATTGCGCTGATGTATAAGCTGGCAGCGGCAGTTATCCAGCCGATTTCGGACAAGCGGATCGTTGGCTGTGTGGAGTGTGTAGGGGACGGATGCCGTCTGCTGATGCGAGTCATATTTACAGTGGGACTTTTATTCCTTTTGACAATCGTTATTGTCTCTTATGTAACAAGCAATGTATAAAGGAGGATGTCATGTTCCAATATCTTTATGAATGGATACAGAACCTTGCATTTTACATCGTGCTCATCACAGTGGTACTACATGCAGTGCCGGATTCGGGATACAAAAAATACATCCGATTTTTTACAGGGATGGTATTGATCTTGATGATGGTTACTCCGATTTTCCGTATTTTTGGCAAAGACAGCCAGATCATGAATTTCTATAAAAGCAGAGAATACGAGGCGAAGCTTAAGGAAATTGAAAATGCGGCGGCCTATTTAAAGGGCATGGATTCGGCGGACTTTTTGAGGGAGGCAGAGGAACGTACAGAGAAACAGGAGATTGATGATATCAGGGTGGAGGAGATTCAGATTGAAAGAGAAAAAGAAACTGACAGACATGTTGAAAATGAAAAAGATTAAAAAGGACCAGATCGTGATCTTGTTTCTTACGGGTGTTCTTCTTTTAGTCATAGCCCTGCCGGATGGAAGGACGGGGAAGGAGGAGCGGGCAGAGTTTGATACCGAAAAGACAGAGGTATCATTATCTGATGAGATGACAGAGAAAGAATATGTCTCTTACATGGAACGGCATCTGGAAGGAATTCTTTCCCAGATGAAGGGAGTGGGGGATGTGACGGTGATGATCACACTCAAGGAATCCGCAGAAAAAGTCATAGAAAAAGATGTGGAGACTTCCAGTGATTCGGTGAGTGAGGAGGACAGCCAGGGCGGAGTACGAAAGACAGAGAATGAGAGCCGCGGTGAGACAACCATTTACTTTGGAGACGGAGGCTCGGGAGGACTTAGAGGGAGCAGCTTCGAGGGTGCCGGACAAAATCCCTATGTCCGTAAAAAACGCACTCCGAGAGTGGAGGGGGTGGTTATAGTAGCGAATGGCGGGGACGATGCAGTTGTAATTCAAAATATAACTGAGTCAGTTCAGGCATTATTTGGAATAGACACGCATAAGATTAGGATAGTAAAGAAAGAATGAAACGCATAGTAAGAGGAGGAAATATGGTGAAAAAAATGTTTAAGAAGAATCAGATGATCATTGCTGCGCTGGCAGTGATGATTGCTGCGGCAGGGTATCTGAACTATTCGGGAAGGCTGTTCGGCGATAAAGAAGAGGCGCAGCAGATGAATGCGGAGCTTGCGAACCAGGAGCTGCTTGATATTTCAGAAGAGGACTTAGCCAGTGCATCTGACGAGATCAAAAGTCAGGACAGTGATTCGGAAGGGAAAGAAGACGGTTCCGTGGAAGGCACGCCGGGAGAAGCAGTCCTGACCAGCGGAGAAGCCAGTGCTGTTGTCGCAGAAGCAAAGATGACCAGGGAGCAGATACGTGCGAAAAATAAAGAAACCTTGCAGCAGATCATCGACAACAAGGAACTGAGTGACAAGCAGAAAAAAGATGCCGTATCACAGATGGTGAAGATGACAGAACTGTCAGAGAAAGAGGCTGCCGCTGAGACATTGCTGGCATCGAAAGGTTTTAATGATGCAGTGGTGAGTATTGCGGATGAATCGGCAGATGTAGTGGTCAACGCCAAAGAGCTTACAGAGGCAAACCGTGCACAGATCACAGATATCGTTACGAGAAAGACAGGAGTATCTGCGGAAAATGTAGTAATAAATCCGATCAATGAAGGGGAGAAGTGACAGGCTTCTCCTTTTTAATGGCATTTACGGGAATATTGTGATAAAATTTAATCACAGATTGTAAAATAGAAATGATTTTGTTATAATGTGGCTTGAACTTTCAAAAGGAATAATAAAACAGGAGTATTATATATGTCACAACTTTCAAAAGAAGTAAAAGAACAGATTGAAAAGCGCAGAACGTTCGCCATCATCTCTCACCCGGATGCGGGCAAGACAACCTTGACAGAGAAGTTCCTGCTCTACGGAGGGGCGATCAATCTTGCAGGGAGCGTGAAGGGAAAGGCCACAGCCAGACATGCGGTGTCTGACTGGATGGAGATAGAAAAGGAGAGAGGAATCTCCGTGACGTCCTCGGTGCTGCAGTTCAACTACGGCGGTTACTGCATCAACATCCTGGACACGCCGGGTCATCAGGATTTCTCGGAGGATACGTACCGGACACTGATGGCGGCGGACTCGGCGGTGATGGTCATCGACGCTTCGAAGGGTGTGGAGGCGCAGACGAGGAAATTATTCAAGGTATGCACGATGCGCCATATCCCAATCTTTACCTTTATCAATAAGATGGACAGGGAAGCTCTTGATACCTTTGAGCTTTTAGACGATATTGAAAATGAACTCGGCATCGCCACCTGTCCCGTGAACTGGCCCATCGGCTCCGGCAAGGAGTTTCGGGGAGTATATGACAGAGAGTCAAGGAAGGTAGAACTTTTTTCTGAGACCCATAAGGGCACGACCCAGGGGGAAGTGCGCAAAGTGGCACTGGATGACCCTGAGATGGATACACTGATCCTTTCTGAGCAGAAGGAAAAGCTTTTGGAGGAGATCGAGCTTTTAGACGGCGCCGGAGCAGAGTTTGACCAGGAGTTAGTCAGCAAAGGCGAGCTGTCGCCGGTATTTTTTGGATCGGCTCTTACCAACTTTGGGGTGGAGACATTTTTACAGCATTTCCTTTCCATGACTACATCCCCGCTGCCGCGGATGTCGGATAAGGGTGAGATAGATCCCATGGAGGAGCCCTACTTTTCTGCTTTTGTATTCAAGATACAGGCAAATATGAATAAGGCTCACAGGGACCGGATCGCTTTTATGCGGATCTGTTCCGGGGAATTCGAGGCGGGGATGGATGTATACCATATGCAGGGAGGCAAAAAGGTACGTCTGTCGCAGCCCCAGCAATTGATGGCCAAAGAGCGAAAGATAGTAGAAAAGGCTTACGGCGGGGATATCATCGGCGTATTTGACCCGGGGATTTTTTCCATCGGGGATACACTTACAGCCTCCGGTGACCGTTTTTCCTACGAGGGGATCCCGACCTTTGCGCCGGAGCATTTCGCCAGGGTCAGACAGATCGATACGATGAAGCGCAAGCAGTTTGTGAAAGGGATCAACCAGATCGCCCAGGAGGGCGCCATACAGATCTTCCAGGAGTACAATACAGGTATGGAGGAGATCATCGTGGGCGTGGTGGGCGTGCTGCAGTTTGACGTGCTGAAGTTCCGCCTGGAGAATGAGTATAATGTGGAGATCCGCATGGACAATCTTCCGTATGAGTATATCCGCTGGATTGGCAACGAAGATATCAATCTTGACAGGCTGACGGGAACTTCAGACATGAAGAAAGTGAAAGATTTAAAAGGCAGACCCCTTCTTTTATTTGTCAATGAGTGGAGCATCCGCATGACCCAGGAGAGAAATGAAGGTCTTATCCTGACAGAGTTTGCAAGGTAAGAAAAAACCTTTGCAAAAGACCAGAAATTTGTTATAATGAGAGACATGTAAAACCAGACTAGGAGGTTTAGTGATATGGGCAAAGAAGAAAGAAATACGTATACTATAAAGACAGAAGAGAATCTGGGAGAGGTTAAGATCGCGGACGAAGTGGTCGCAGTCATCGCCGGGTTGGCGGCTATGGAAGTGGACGGCGTAGCCTCCATGGCAGGAAGCACGACGAAAGATATCGCCAGCAAGTTAGGTGTAAGATCCATGTCCAAGGGTGTGAAAGTAGATGTGTTAGAGGGGATTGTGACGGCGGCGCTGAGACTGAACTTAAAATACGGATACAATATCAAGGAGACTACAGGGAAGGTTCAGGAAAAAGTAAAAGCGGCGATTGAGAACATGACCGGACTTGATGTTGCGGATGTCAACATCCGGATTACCGGAGTGGAGATGCCGGAGGAGAACTAAGTGAAGAGGACAGAGATGAGAGATCATATCTTTAAGCTGGTATTCGAGATGGAGTTCAATTCTGCGGAGGATATGAAGACCCAGACAGAACTCTATCTTCAGGGGCTTGAGGATGCGAAAGAAAAGGATTTGGAATATATCAGAGCAAAGGCAGAGCAGATTGGCAGTAAGCTTTCCGAGATCGATAAGCTGATCAACGAGACGGTAAAGGGCTGGAAGACGTCCCGCATGAATAAGGCGGATCTTAGTATCTTAAGACTTGCCGTTTATGAGATGCGGTGGGATGATGATGTACCCGTAGGAGTGGCGATTGACGAAGCAGTAGAGCTTGCAAAGAGATATTCCAGTGATGACGGTCCGTCCTTTATAAATGGAGTGCTTGCAAAGCTCGTCTAGTGTACTGATACACACTGGTATTATATAACAGGAAACCGAGGTGAGAGATGGCAAGGAATGTATATTCGGTAAAACAAGTCAACGCTTATATTAAGAACATGTTTGCCCAGGATTATATGCTGAATTGCATTTATGTCAGAGGTGAGATATCGAACTTAAAGTATCACACCTCTGGACATATATATTTTTCATTAAAGGATGAGTCTGGAACGATTGCCTGTGTCATGTTTGCAGGGCAGCGAGGCGGACTCTCTTTTCGTATGTGCGAGGGTCAGCAGGTGATCGCGCTCGGAAGTGTGGCCGTCTATGAAAGGAGCGGTGCTTACCAGCTCTATGCCAGAGAGATTCGTCTGGACGGTGAGGGCGCTTTGTTTGAAAGATTCCAGCTTCTTAAGAAGGAGCTGGAGGAGATGGGGATGTTTGCGCCGGAATATAAAAAACCAATCCCTGCCTTTGCAAGCCGGGTCGGAGTTGTCACTGCATCCACCGGGGCAGCGGTGCGCGACATTATAAATATCTCAAAGAGACGAAATCCGTATGTTCAGATTGTTCTGTATCCGGTCCAGGTACAAGGCGAAGGAGCGAAGGAAAGCATTGTGCGGGGTATCCGTGTGCTTGATGCTACCGATGTAGACGTGATCATTGTAGGGCGGGGCGGCGGCTCGATGGAAGATCTGTGGGCATTTAACGAAGAGGAAGTTGCGAGGGCCATTTTTGACTGTGAGACTCCGGTCATCTCTGCTGTGGGACATGAGACGGATACGACAATTGCGGATTATGTAGCAGATCTAAGAGCACCTACGCCTTCGGCGGCAGCGGAGCTTGCGGTATATGAATATGTGAAGTTTGCTGACAGACAGCGGGAGTATCAAGTACGGATGAACCGGATACTTTCACAGCAGATACAACTGAATCGGATGCGGCTTAGAGGTTACCAGACTAAATTACAGTACCTTCATCCGCAAAGCCTGCTCAGAGATTACAGGCAACGCACAGTGGATTATGAGAACCAGTTGCGCATCCGGATGGAAGATGCACTGGAAGAGGCAAGGCACAAGTTCGCCCTCTATGCGGAGATCATGAATGGGCTTTCTCCTTTAAAGAAGTTGAGTCAGGGTTATTCTTATGTACAAGGGAAAGACGGGCTGGCATTGAAAAGTGTCAGACAGACGAATCAAGGAGAGGAGATATCCATCTATGTGACGGACGGAGTTCTCTCAGCAGTAGTCACGGGTAAAAAGGAGGAACAAGTATGGGCGGAGACAGCAAAGTGAAAGAAAAGCAGCAGACGCTCCAGGATATTTTCGTGCAGCTTGAAGAGGTGGTCGTGAAAATGGAGCAGGAAGAGGTGTCTTTAGAAGAGAGCTTTGAGCTTTACCATAAAGGCATGGATATGCTTAAGATGTGTAATGACAAAATCGACAAAGTGGAAAAGAAGATACTGCTTTTAGATAACGAGGGAGAAGAACATGAATTTGAAAGCTGAATTTCTGGAAAATCAGAAGACGAAAGTAGAAGAGATAGAGATGGTATTAAAAGAGTATCTCCCAGAGGAAGAAGGGCATCAAAAGATTATCATGGAAGCCATGGGATACAGCCTTCTTGCAGGCGGAAAAAGGCTTCGCCCGATGCTCATGAAAGAAGTCTGGCAGCTCTTTTCCGAAGGGAAGGAGAGTCCGGAGGAGAAAAAAGTGCTTCATGCATTTATGGCGGCCCAGGAGATGATCCACACCTATTCCCTTGTCCATGACGACCTGCCGGCAATGGACAATGACGAATACCGCAGGGGAAGGAAGACGACCCATGTAGTATTCGGGGAGGACATGGGGATCCTTGCAGGAGATGCGCTTTTAAACTTTGCTTTTGAGACAGCGGTAAGAGCATTTTCATATGCACCTTCCAGATGGCATGAAATTGCAGATGCATTTCAGGTCCTTGGCAAAAAGGCCGGGATTTACGGTATGATCGGCGGTCAGGTCATTGATGTAAAGGAAACCGGACATGCGATTTCAGGAGAAATTCTTGATACGATCTATGAACTTAAGACTGCTGCGCTAATTGAATCGTCCATGATGATCGGAGCTATTCTGGGCGGTGCCGAAGCAGACGATGTAAACCGTGTCGAGCAGATTGCAAAGAATGTAGGAATTGCTTTCCAGATCCAAGACGATATCCTGGATGTGACAGGTACGGCTTCCACACTTGGAAAGCCAATCCACAGCGATGAAAAAAATGAGAAAACGACATATGTAACCCTTTATGGTATCGAAAATGCGAAAAAGACTGTAGAAGAAAGAACTCAGAAAGCCATTGCCATACTCAAAGAACTTCCGGGAGAGCATGAATATCTGGAACAATTACTTATACAGTTGATATACAGGGAAAAGTAGAGAGGAAGTCTTGTGATGTTAGAACGGATACAGAAAGAAAATGATATAAAGAAACTGAATCCGGAAGACCTTGGACAACTGGCAGAAGAAATCCGGCGTTTTCTGATTGAAAAGACGAGTAAGAGCGGAGGGCATCTTGCATCGAATCTTGGTGTCGTAGAGCTGACCATTGCCATGCATCGGATGTTTGAGCTGCCGAAGGATAAGATTATCTGGGATGTAGGACATCAGTCTTATACCCACAAACTATTGACTGGCCGGAAGGATCAGTTCGATACTTTAAGAAAATATGGCGGGATAAGCGGATTCCCCAAACGCAAAGAAAGCGATTGCGATGCTTTTGATACCGGACATAGCTCCACATCTATCTCAGCAGGCCTTGGGTATGTGAGGGCACGGGATCTGCGAGGGGAGGATTACAGCGTCATCTCCGTGATCGGCGATGGCTCCCTCACCGGCGGGATGGCTTATGAGGCATTGAATAATGCAGCGCAGCTTGAGACGAATTTTATTATCGTGCTGAATGATAATCATATGTCTATCTCCGAAAATGTAGGCGGGATGTCAAAATATCTGGCCGGACTTCGAACAGCAGATCTCTATACAGGGTTAAAAAAAGGGGTCACCAGGACTCTTGAACGTGTTCCGAAAATCGGGGATCAGATGATCGAGCACATACGAAAAACGAAAAACAGTATCAAACAGTTGGTAGTGCCGGGAATGCTCTTTGAGGATATGGGGATTACTTATCTTGGCCCGATCCCCGGGCATGACATAGGAGCACTTTATAAGGCCTTTGGGGAGGCAAAGAGAATTGACGGACCCGTGTTGCTGCATGTGATGACCGAAAAGGGGAAGGGGTATGAACCTGCGGAAAATGCACCGGACGTTTTTCACGGAATCGGTCCCTTTGATGTTGAGACGGGTAAGGTCTTAGGAGAGAAAAAGAAGGACACTTACACGGATGTATTTGGCAAGGTGCTCTGCGACGAAGCCGGGAAGCACAAAAACCTTGTGGCGATAACAGCCGCTATGGCAGACGGTACCGGCCTTTCAAGATTCCGAAAGCTTTATCCGGAACGATTTTTTGATGTGGGTATCGCGGAGGCACATGGCGTTACTTTTGCTGCGGGACTTGCTGCGGGCGGAATGAAGCCTGTGTTTGCGGTATATTCCTCTTTTCTTCAAAGAGGATATGATCAGATGATCCATGACGTGGGGCTGCAAAATCTTCCGGTTATCTTTGCCGTTGACCGTGCGGGGCTTGTAGGGAGTGACGGGGAGACCCACCAGGGTATTTTTGATCTGTCATACTTAAGCAGTATTCCGAACATGACCGTCCTGTCTCCAAAGCATAAGTGGGAACTGGCGGACATGCTTCGGTTTGCAGTGTCCTATGACGGGCCGATCGCACTGCGTTATCCGAGAGGAAGCGCCTTTGACGGTTACCAGCAGTACCGGGAGCCTGTGTATTTTGGAAAGAGTGAGACGATCTTCGAAGAAAAAGATATTGCGATTTTCAGTGTGGGCCATATGTTTGAAGAAGCGGTAATGGTACGTGAACGGCTGAAAGCAGCAGGCTTTCACTGCTCTCTTGTAAACGCGCGGTTTGTCAAACCATTAGATACCGAATGTATTCGGACCCTTTCAAAGAATCACAGCCTGATTGCTGTCATAGAAGAGAATGTAGTAAACGGGGCGTGCTCCCAGCGAGTGTTAGAATACGCTGCGGCAGAAAATCTCCCGGTAAAGATACTTCCATGCGCCCTTCCCGACCAGTACGTGGAGCATGGAAATGTAGATGTCCTGCGTAAAGAAACGGGTCTTGATGCCAAGGCACTGACAGATAGAATTATAGAAGCATATGGAGATTTGTAAAAGATGAAAGAACGGTTGGACGTGCTGCTCGTAAAAAGGAATCTGGCGGCATCCAGGGAAAAAGCAAAAGCGGTGATCATGTCCGGAAATGTCTATGTAGAAGGGCAGAAGGAGGATAAGCCCGGGACTGCTTTTTCGGAAGAAGTGAAGATAGAAGTGAGGGGAAGCAGTCTTCCCTATGTAAGCAGAGGCGGTCTGAAGCTTGAGAAAGCGCTTAACAACTTCCAGGTGTCGGTAGAAGGGAAGGTATGCTCAGATGTAGGTTCCTCCACCGGCGGCTTTACGGACTGTATGCTCCAGAACAAGGCAAAAAAAGTTTTTGCCATCGATGTAGGCAAGGGGCAGCTAGACTGGAAGCTCCGGCAGGATGAACGTGTTATTTGCATGGAGAAGACAAATATCCGTTATGTGACACTAAAAGATCTGGGTGAACCAATTGAATTTTCTTCTATAGATGTGTCATTTATTTCCCTTACAAAAGTACTCCTTCCTGTTTCTGAGTATTTGACGGCTGAAGGAGAGATTGTCGCTCTTATAAAGCCGCAGTTTGAAGCAGGCAGGGAAAAGGTTGGAAAAAAGGGTGTTGTACGGGACAAAAGCACGCATGTAGAGGTCATAAAGTCGGTGGCAGAATATGCGCTTTCTATTGGATTTGACGTGTTAGAGCTTGATTTTTCTCCGATTCGCGGGCCGGAGGGGAATATCGAATATCTGATACATTTAAAAAAGCGGGCCGGAAGCGGACAGATGAACGGAGAAGTTCGGATTGAAGAAACCGTGGAACGGGCATTTGACACATTGACGAAATCATAAAGGAAACAAAAAGAATGGAAAGTTTTTTTATTGTTACAAATGACGGGAAAGACCCGGATTTCTCTGTGACCGACAGGGTGAAAAGGCTGCTTTTAAAAGCGGGAAAAACCACATATCTCTGCAGGAAAGATGAAGAAAAGAGAATTGTCAGAGAGACTATCCCCGAAAAGATTGACTGTGTGATCGTCATCGGCGGGGACGGAAGCCTGATCGAGGCAGCCAGAGTGTTCCATGCGCGGGAGATTCCTATATTGGGCATCAATATGGGCACTCTTGGATATCTTACAGAGGTGGAGGTCAATGATATTGATGAAGCACTGATAAGGCTTATAAAGGGAGATTATGCGTTAGAGAGCCGTATGATGATCGAAGGTGCTTTTGAAGACGGGAGCAGGGATGTGGCTCTCAATGATATCGTCGTTTCAAGAAAAGGAGTGCTGCGGGTCTTACATTTTAAACTTTATGTAAATGGAGAACTTCTGAATTCCTACGAAGCGGATGGGATCATCATCTCCACTCCCACAGGATCTACAGCATATAATCTCTCAGCCGGAGGGCCTATCGTGGAACCGACAGCATCTATGATCGTCATCACACCGATCTGTTCTCATGCGCTTAACACAAGCAGTATCGTTCTGTCAGCAGAAGATGAGATTGTTATCGAAATCGGCAGAGGAAGGAATGGAACGGTGGAGGAGGTATTTACTACTTTTGACGGGGCAGACATGGTTTCGCTTAAGACAGGGGAGCGTGTGATCATCCGCAGGAGCAGTGCAGATACAAAGATCGTCAAGCTGAGTAACATCGGTTTTCTGGAAATATTGCGCAGAAAGATGAAAGGAAATTAGGAACATGAAAGTAAACAGACATGCGAAAATCCTTGAATTGATCAACAAATACCGAATTGAGACGCAAGAGGAACTTGCCGAGCATCTGAACAAGGAAGGTTTTAAGGTAACCCAGGCAACAGTATCAAGAGATATCAGAGATTTAAAACTTACAAAGATTCCTTCGGAGGAAGGCAAACAGCGCTATGCACCGCACCAGGCCTCCGATAATGCCATGGGCGAGAAATATATCCGTGTACTTAAGGACGGCTATCTTTCTATGGACATGGCACAAAATATCCTTGTGATCAAGACTGTGTCGGGAATGGCATCTGCGGTCTGCGCGGCCCTTGATGCTATGAAATGGAATGAGATCGTAGGGAGCATCGCCGGTGATGATACGATCATGTGTGCGATAAGAAGTGTAGAAGATACCATTGAGGTCATGGATAAAATCAGCAAGATTGTTTCATAGGAGAAAATATGTTACAAAGTGTACATGTAAAAAATCTCGCATTGATTGAAGAGATTGAAGTAGATTTTAAAGAAGGACTAAACATTCTGACCGGAGAGACTGGGGCTGGAAAATCAATTATCTTAGGTTCCGTGGGCCTTGCATTAGGAGGACGGTACACGAAGGATATCATTCGGCGGGGAGCAGATTACGGCTTTGTCGAACTGACTTTTTTTGTGGAAGATGAACGGACCGAAGAGCGGCTTAAAGCCCTTGATATCTTTCCGGAAGAAGGATTGGTAGTTTTAAGCCGCCGTTTGATGGAAAAGAGGAGTATCAGCCGGATCAACGGCGAGACAGTGACGATGGCCCTTCTTAAGGAGGCGGCATCTGTGCTCATCGATATCCATGGGCAGCATGAACATCAGTCTCTTTTGTACAAGAAAAATCATCTGGATATTGTAGATGCATTTGCAGGAGATTCTGTGAAGAAGTGCAAGGTGTGCGTAAAAGACGCCTACGAAAGATACCGAAAGTACCGAAAAGAACTTGATGAGGCACAGATGGATGAGGCGCAGAGAGCAAAGGAACTTTCTTTCCTGCAATTCGAGGTTTCAGAAATTACAGATGCCAATCTTCAAGACGGTGAGGATGAGGAGCTTGAAAGTCTGTACCGGAGAATGGTGAACGGAAAACGGATCGCAGAAGTGGCCGCACAGGCTTATATCCATACAAGTGAAGGGGATGAAAGTGCCAGTGAAAGCTTAAGCCGCGCCATTCGTGCCATGTCGGAAATTGCCGGATATGATGATAAAGCAGGCACATTGTGCCGGCAGTTAGAAGAAATTGACGATCTGCTCAATGATTTCAACCGGGAACTTTCGGATTACAGTAAAAGCTGTGAATTCTCCGAGGAAGAGTTTTATGAGACAGAAAATCGTTTGAATGAGCTGAATCATTTAAAGGCAAAGTATGGCAATACTGTGCCGGAAATTCTGGCTTACTGTGAAGAGCAGGAACAAAAGCTCTATAAGCTTACGGACTATGAGAGTTATATTGACGGGTTAGAGCAGAAATGCAAAGATGCAGAAAAAGCGCTGGATAAAGATACAAAAAAGCTTACAAAATTGCGGATTGAACAGGCGAAAGAACTTGAAAAAGCTATAGAAAACGGATTAAAGGACCTCCATTTCCCGGATGTCCGGTTTGAGATCCAGGCAGACCGGCTTGAACAATTTACAGCCAACGGCAGGGATGATATTGAATTTCTTATTTCCCTGAATCCGGGACAGCCGGTAAAACCTCTTGCCGATGTCGCTTCCGGCGGAGAACTGTCAAGGATCATGCTGGCGATAAAAACAGTCATGGCAGACAGAGATGAGATAGAGACGCTTATTTTTGATGAGATTGACGTAGGGATCAGCGGGCGCACCGCCCAGAAGGTTTCAGAAAAAATGGCGGTGATCGGAAAGCAGCATCAAGTGATCTGCATCACCCATCTGGCCCAGATTGCAGCTATGGCTGATCACCATTATGTCATCGAAAAGACCGTAGGTGAGACCGATACACGCACAGATATCCGCTCTGTGAGTGAGGACGAGTCTGTAAAAGAACTTGCAAGAATCCTTGGCGGGGCAAAGATCACGGATGCTGTCATGCAAAATGCAAAAGAAATGAAAGAACTTGCAAAACAGGTAAAATTAGACTGATTGAAAATTGAATTTTTTCACATACTAAGGATAGATATCTGACCGGGTATCTATCTTTTTTTGCGGTTCGGATATTAGTTTTTGTAAAGAGGGGAAGTATTATGCGCAGATATTGGTACAGAAGAATTTTAATTATGATCGTAGTGTTTTGCATTGCCGTAGGAGGCGGATATTACCTGATCGACAGTAAGAAGCAGATGTTCCGCCAGGAGGTGAGTGCTGACACATCGGATGAGACGATGGTAATCCCGGGAGGTATGCCTATAGGTATTTACTTAGAGACAAAAGGTGTTATGGTGCTTGGAACGGATGAGATAACCGGAATGGATGGGATGAAGCATGAGCCTTCCGCACATAAAGTAAAGGCAGGCGATTATATTACAGGAATCAACCACAAAAGCATCAAAGACAAATCAGAACTTATAGAAGCGGTAAAAATGCTTGACAGCGATGAGGTGATCCTGGATATCCATCGGAAAGACGAGGAGATAGAAGTTAAGACCCAGGCAGTTAAATTTGATGCAGACGAATATAAACTGGGGATATGGGTGAGGGACAACGCACAGGGACTTGGCACAGTTACATTTTTAGATGCAAAGAGCCGGTTTGGTGCACTTGGGCACGGAATTCACGATATCGATACAAATGAGCTGTTAAATATCTCCACCGGCACTTTGTACACGACAAGTATCAAAGACATCCAGAAAGGAGAAGGCGGAAGTCCCGGCGGAATGGAAGGGATCATTATTTATAATAATTACAATGTGCTTGGCAGTATCACACGAAACAGCGAGGCGGGGATCTTCGGTACGATCGACCGGATCGACGCCCTGTTTTCCGACCAGACACCTGTGTATATCGCACGCAAAGAGGACATCAAGGAAGGCCCGGCAACGATCCGATGTGCGGCAGAGGGGAAGGTAAAAGAATACGAGGTGGAAATTACCGGCGTGGATTTAAACGCTTCTGAAATAAATAAAGGTATCATCCTCAAGGTGACAGATAAAGAGCTTCTTAACGTGACAGGAGGTATCGTGCAGGGCATGAGCGGCTCTCCAATTTTGCAGGACGGAAAGATCATCGGGGCGGTTACCCATGTTTTTGTAAATAATCCGACAAAAGGGTATGGAATTTTTATTGAAAATATGTTAGAACAATAAGTAAACAGGAATCGACGGCTCCTGCAAAGGAGCATTTTCGGAAAAGGTAGAAATATGGAAAATGCAAGGGGAACCGGTCGAAAGAAGAATTATTTATCCGACAGCATTTTCTTGTCTTGTCATATAACGAACCCTTATAATTGAACATGACACGTTTTTACAATAATGAAAGGGGGATTTCGTAATATGAGTGGGATAAGTGTGGCAATTGCCGATGATAATGAAAGAATTTTGGATTTATTAGGCGATGTGATCGGCTCAGACAAGGAACTTAGCCTTGTGGGAAAGGCAAATAACGGGGAGGATGCCTATGAGCTGATCCGGGACAAACAGCCGGATGTTGTGTTGTTAGATTTGATCATGCCGAAGATGGACGGACTCAGTGTTATGGAACAGATCAATCATGACAAGGAGATAAGAAAACATCCGAACTTCATTGTGATCACGGCGATCGGACAAGAAAGAATTACGGAAGATGCATTTAAGAAGGGGGCTAATTATTATATTTTAAAGCCATTTAATAACGAGATGGTACTTAATCGTGTCAAAAGTGCCAAGAAGTTGTTAAAGAGCGAGATGGGAGGTATGAAGACAGAACGGATCCAGACGGAGCCGAACAAGGTGTCAGTGAACTTAGAAGCGCGGGTGACGGACATGATCCATGAGATCGGGATCCCGGCCCATATTAAGGGATATCATTACCTGCGCGATGCCATTATCATGGCAGTGGAGGATATGGATGTGTTGAATGCAATTACAAAGATATTGTATCCGACCATCGCAAAGAATCATAAGACGACAGCAAGCAGAGTAGAAAGAGCGATCAGACACGCGATCGAAGTAGCGTGGAGCCGCGGGAAATTAGACACATTAGATGACCTTTTCGGCTACACGGTGAGCAATGGCAAGGGGAAACCGACCAACTCAGAGTTCGTCGCTTTGATCGCAGATACGATCAGATTAGAATATAAAAACAGATAAGTACTTTCTTTCTTTGAGAAAATGCGGTATAATAGGAGAAGTACATTACATACCGCAAGGATGGGAGGAAGAATCATGAAAAAAATACTTTTTGCAACATCAGAGGCAGTGCCTTTTATAAAAACAGGCGGATTGGCAGACGTAGCCGGCTCCCTGCCTAAATATTTTAATAAAGAAAAGTATGATGTACGGGTGATGTTACCGAAATACATGTGCATGAAAGATATTTGGAAAGAAAAATTACAGTATAAAACACATTTTTACATGGACTTGAATTGGAGAAAACAGTATGTAGGTGTTCTGGAAACAGAATATGACGGGATTACTTTTTACTTTATAGATAATGAATATTACTTTAACGGCTTTGCGCCGTATGGTGATATGTATGCGGATATTGAGAAATTTGCATTTTTCTCAAAGGCAGTGTTAAGTGCCTTGCCGCTCATTGACTTCAGACCGGATATCATCCACTGCCACGACTGGCAGACCGGATTGGTTCCGATCTATCTCGATAATTTCCGTTTCGGCAATGAATATTACCGGGGAATTAAGACAATCATGACAATACATAACCTGAAATTTCAGGGAACCTGGGATACGAAGCGCGTAAGGGACATCACCGGACTGCCCCAGTATTACTTCGCACCAGACAAATTAGAGGCTTACAAGGATGCGAATTATCTGAAAGGCGGTATCGTATATGCAGACAGGGTGACTACCGTAAGCAATACTTATGCGGAGGAGATCAAGATGCCGTTCTACGGAGAGAAGTTAGACGGCCTGATGAATGCCCGCGCGAACTGCCTGTCTGGTATTGTAAATGGTATAGATTATGAGGATTTTAATCCTGAGACAGATCCTCATATTGTGAGCAACTATTCCGCGAATAACTTCCGGAAGGAGAAGATCAAGAACAAGATCGAGCTTCAGAAGGAACTGGGTCTTGAGCAGGACCAGAAAGCGATGATGATCGGTGTCGTATCACGACTGACAGACCAGAAGGGCTTTGATCTTGTGGCTTATGTGCTCGACGAGCTGTGCCAGGATGCGATCCAGCTTGTGGTGCTGGGAACGGGTGAGGAGCAGTATGAGAATATGTTCCGTCATTTTGCCTGGAAATATCCGGGTAAAGTATCCGCCAATATTTATTATTCAGAGCCTATGTCACATAAGATCTACGCAGCGTCCGACGCGTTCCTGATGCCGTCTCTGTTTGAGCCTTGCGGCTTAAGCCAGCTGATGAGCCTTCGGTACGGCACGGTGCCGATCGTAAGGGAGACAGGAGGCCTTAAGGATACGGTGGAGGCGTACAACGAGTACGAGAAGACCGGAACAGGCTTTAGCTTTACCAATTACAACGCCCATGAGATGATGGCGACCGTGCGGTACGCAGAGCGCATCTACTACGATAAGAAGCGCGACTGGAACAAGATTGTGGAGCGGGGGATGAACAAAGACTTCTCCTGGAAGAGCTCCGCAAAGCAGTACGAAGATTTGTATGAAAGTATGTAAAGGCAGACAGGGGATGAGCAGAGGATGCTTATCCCCGTTTTTCTGGTTAAAATTCTGTATTTTCTTGCATTTTCCCAGGATTTGCTTTATTGTATATAGCATATGCTACAGACGATAAGGAGATGGAAAACCGATGAAGATTAAAGATATTTTAAGCAAGATGATAAAGAGAATGATGCTAAATGGATGACAGCGGATATATGAAGAGTGAGCGCATAAAAAGGGAGACGCTCCGCTATCTTGGATATGGAAAGCATGAGGCCGATGCAGAGACGCTTAGGATGATCCGGGAGTGCCTTCTGGAGCTTGGACGGACGGCGAAGGAGAGGATGGTGTACCGGGTGTTCGACCTTTGCCTGGAAGAAGACGTGGGAAAAGGAATGGGAGCCGGATACATCAGAATCGGCAATATGCGGATTGAGAGCCGGAGCCTTTTTAAGAATCTTAAGGGCTGTGAGAAGGTAATCCTTCTGGGGGCGACCCTCGGAATCGAGGTGGATATCCTGATGAAACGGTATTCCTGCACGGATATGGCGCGGGCGGTCATCCTGCAGGCGTGTGCGGCGGCGTACCTGGAGGAATATCTTGACAGGCGCCAGAAAGAGATTGCCGCAGAGGAGGCGCGGGAAGGCTATTACTTAAGGCCCAGGTTCAGCCCGGGATACGGCGACTTTTCCATCCTTCACCAGCGGGAAATCTTAGCGATGGCGGATACGGCGAGAAGAATCGGGCTGTCCATGACGGAGGGCAGTATGCTGACCCCCACCAAGTCCGTGACGGCTTTAATCGGTCTTGGCAGGGAAGAGACGGGCTGCCACGCAGAGGGCTGCGAGGCGTGTGAAAAGACAGACTGCGCCTATCGGAGAGATTAATTTAAAGGAGCTTTGAATATGTTATTAGAACGGCTTGGGAAGGAATTATTATTTTTTGACGGCGGCACAGGGACGCTCCTTCAGGAGAGGGGGCTTAAGCCCGGGGAGCTGCCGGAGGTGTGGAACCTTGAGCGCGCCGGGGACATGGTAGAAATCCACCGCCGGTACTATGAGGCGGGGAGCGATATCGTGCTGAGCAATACCTTCGGGGCAAATGCGCTGAAATTCCGCGATTCGGCATACAGCCTTAAGGATATTGTGACGGCTGCGGTGACGAATGTAAAAGAGGCGGCAAAGCTGGGTGTGTGCGACGGGCGTGAGACTTACGCGGGGCTTGATATCGGCCCTACGGGGAAACTCCTTGCACCCATGGGGGATTTGAGCTTTGAGGCGGCCTACGCGGCGTTTAAGGAGGCTGCCGTTTACGGTGAGGAGGCGGGGGCAGACCTGATCCACATCGAGACCATGAGCGATACTTACGAAGTGAAGGCGGCGGTGCTGGCGGCGAAGGAGAATACAAGGCTGCCCGTATTTGCCACCATGATCTTTGACGAGAGAGGAAAACTCCTCACCGGCGGGGATGTGCCGTCGGTGGTGGCGATGCTGGAAGGGCTTAGGGTAGATGCCCTGGGAATCAACTGCGGCATGGGGCCGGAGCAGATGCTGCCGATCCTTGAGGAGATTTTAAAGGTTGCATCCGTGCCGGTGATCGTAAAGCCCAATGCCGGACTTCCGAAACAGAGAGACGGCGAGGTGTACTATGATGTGCGTCCGGAGGAATTTGCGGAAGTGATGGTGCGGATTGCAGAGAAAGGAGCCTGTCTTGTGGGCGGGTGCTGCGGCACGACGCCGGAGCATATCCGGGAGATGGTGCGTAAAGTGAAGGAGACAAAAAATTTCCCGGCATGTATCCCGCCGGAAAGGAAAGGGCAGACCATCGTGTCCTCCTACGGAAAGGCGGTATTTCTCGGGAAAAGGCCGGCAATCATCGGCGAGCGCATCAATCCTACGGGAAAGAAAAAGTTCAAACAGGCATTAAAGAACCACGACCTTGACTATATATTAAAGGAAGGAATCAGCCAGCAGGATAACGGGGCGCATATTCTGGATGTAAATGTAGGCCTGCCGGATATCGATGAGAAGGCGATGATGGTGGAAGTCGTAAAGGAGCTGCAGAGCGTGTCAAGCCTTCCGCTGCAGATTGATACGGTGGACGCATCCGCCCTGAAGGCCGCCATGCGGATTTACAACGGAAAGCCCATGGTCAACTCGGTCAACGGAAAGCAGGAGGAGATGGACAAAGTATTTCCCCTGATAAAGAAATACGGCGGCGTAGTTGTGGGGCTTACGCTGGACGAGGAGGGCATCCCGGACACAGCCGAAGGGCGCGTTCGCATCGCGGGAAAGATTATCGATGAGGCGGCAAAGTACGGGATTGATAAAAAGGATATCGTTATCGACGTGCTTGCCATGACCATAAGCTCTGACCCTGACGGGGCGAAGACGACGTTGGCGGCGCTGCGGCAGGTGCGGGAGCGGTACGGGGTGTGTACCGTCCTCGGCGTATCCAACATTTCCTTCGGCCTGCCCTGCCGTCCGGTGATCAACGCCAATTTCTATACGATGGCGATGCAAAATGGCTTGAGCGCCGGAATCATCAACCCGCTGTCGGAGGACATGATGAGCGCGTACTATTCCTACTGTGCGCTGATGGGTTACGACGAGAACTGTGAGGAATATATCCGCCGGTACAGCGGCCGCACAGCACCGGGCGCGGCACAGAGGGGCGCTGCCCGGTCAGATGCGGCTTGTGGAGTGCCGGGAGCCGGAGATGGCGCTGCCGGAGGACGGGCAGCGGAAGGCGGCACGGGGCTTACCCTTCGGACAGCCATTGTCAAGGGGCTTAAGGAGGAGGCGCACCATGCGGCCAGGGTGATGGCAAAGGAAAAGGAGCCGCTGGCAATCATCAATGAAGAGATGATTCCTGCCCTTGACGAGGTGGGAAAGGGCTTTGAGAAGGGAACGGTATTCCTTCCCCAGCTCTTGATGAGCGCCGATGCGGCGAAGATTGCCTTTGCGGTGCTGAAAAGTGAACTGGCAGAGACGGGCGCGGATGAGCAGAAGAAGGAAAAGGTGATTCTTGCCACGGTGAAGGGGGATATCCACGACATCGGCAAGAATATTGTGAAGGTGCTTTTAGAAAACTACAGTTTTGATGTCATCGACCTTGGAAAGGATGTGGCTCCGGAGACCGTTTTGGAGACGGCGCTTAAGGAGGATGTGCGCCTTGTGGGCCTGAGCGCACTGATGACGACGACGGTGGGGAGCATGGAGGATACCATAAAGCTCCTCCGGAAAGAAAAGCCGGACTGCAAGGTCATGGTGGGAGGCGCGGTGCTGAACCAGGAATACGCGGATATGATCGGGGCGGATTTCTATGGGAAGGATGCGATGCAGTCGGTGTATTATGCGAAGGAAGTGTTCGGGGAGGTGTAAATGCGTATGCAGGCAGGACGGCGGAGCGTAAGCGGCTTTTCCCACGCAGACGGGGGCAGCGCTCTGGCGGACTAACTGCTAACTGCGTCTAAGGAATTCAGGAATGCCTTCATTCCTAAGACTTCGTAAGCAGTGGATTCCGCCGCCGCTAAGGACGCCCCCTGACTGTCTGCTTAGAGAAAAGCCGCTTACGCTCCGCCTGTGGGCTGGCTGCATCTTACGTCACGCGGAACTTATGTGGCGGCGGTGGCGGGAGTGTTCTTGGCGGTGAAAGGCAGATGGCGGGGCGGGAGTGTTTTGACAAGGTTATATATTTAGATAAAAATTATTTTATAGAAAAGGAGATTTGGAAGGATGAGTTTGATTTTACCGGAGGGGTATGACCCCAGGCTTAGTGTGAGGGAGACGCAGGAGGCGATCAAGTATATCAGGGATACGTTTCAGAAGGAATTTGGGAAGGAGATGAACTTGGAGAGGATTTCTGCGCCGCTTTTTGTGGAGAAGAGCAGCGGGCTTAACGACAACCTGAATGGTGTGGAGCGGCCGGTGGGCTTTGATATCGCGGGTCTTCCAGGGGAGGAGATTGAGGTTGTGCAGTCTCTGGCCAAGTGGAAGAGGATGGCGCTTAAGCGGTACGGATTTCAGCCGGGGGAAGGGCTTTATACGAATATGAACGCAATCCGCCGGGATGAAGAGCTGGATAATCTCCATTCCTGCTATGTGGACCAGTGGGACTGGGAGAAGGCGATTACGAAAGAGGAGCGCACCATCGAGACTTTAGAGGCGACGGTGCGGAATATTTTTAAGATCATCAAGCATATGGAGCATGAGGTGTGGTATAAGTATCCCCAGGCGGTAAAGCGCCTCCCCGATGACGTGACTTTTATCACTTCCGAGGAATTGGAGGACAGATACCCGGATAAGACGCCGAAGGAGCGGGAGAACCTGATCGCGAAGGAGTACGGCTGCGTCTTTATCATGAAGATTGGGGAAAAGTTAAAGAGCGGCGAGCCTCATGACGGGAGGGCGCCGGACTATGACGACTGGCAGCTTAACGGGGATATCCTGTTCTGGTTCGAGACGCTTGGATGTGCGCTGGAGATTTCCAGCATGGGTATTCGGGTGGATGAAAAGTCGCTGGCAGAGCAGCTTGAGAAGGCAGGGTGCGAGGACAGGAAAACTTTGCCGTACCACCGGATGCTGCTTGACGGGGAGCTGCCCTACACGATTGGCGGGGGCATCGGCCAGTCTAGGCTTTGTATGCTGCTCCTTGACCGCGCCCATGTAGGCGAAGTGCAGGCAAGCCTCTGGCCGGAGGAGATGCGTAAAGTCTGCGAAGAGCATGGGATGATTCTTTTGTAAAATGTCTATGCCGGCAGACCGCCTGAAAATTCATCCGTGTAATCTGCATGTTCCACTTTGCAGGAAAGCAGTTTTCGGGCAGTCTGCCGGGGGATGTTATTTACTGACTTTCTGTTTGTCAGATTTCCTCTGCGAAAGATACGAAAGCCCCTTAAGCAAGACATATGATAATGGTGAAAGAATCACAAAAAAACAAACGGATAATCCGGCAGCCTGCAGAGCCGCCACATGTTTCTGCATGATCAAGTTAAATACAATGCTGAATATTCCTACACATGCCAGACTGACGATCAAATCTTTCTTCGGGGTATGCTTTGTCATTGCTCCATTCCATGCTCCATTTTTTACAATGAGAAAAATATAAATCAGCCCTCCGGCAAATAGTACTACCGTTTCCCCGACAATCAGGGAAAAATTTCCATCCATGAGCAATTGCACCGTGATCGTCGCGGCACATACCAAAAACATGATGCTAAACGAGATGTTTCCGGCTTTTGCGGTCCTTCTTTTTTCCAGCTCGTTGTAGTCAGCAACTTTTAATAATATTTCTTTTAATTCGTCATCTATATTCTCGCTTTTCCTTTTTCCATTTAAAATCTCTTTGATTTCCACATCGTAGTATTCAGAAATCTGTACCAAAATACTAAGGTCAGGCAGATTAGTCCCTGTCTCCCATCTGGAAACAGTTCTTCCGGAAACACCCAGGATTTCCGCCAGCTGCTCCTGTGTAAGCCCCTTTTCATTGCGGAGCTGTTTCAAAAAGTATCCAATCTCTTTTTGGTTCATAAGCTTTTCTCCTTTCGCATACAGACTACCTCTTTTCGGCATCGATGAACACGACACAAAGCGAGAAATGCCGCGAATCCCGCACCGGACAGCAATGTCTGTTTTTAATCTTTTGCCCTGTCAGCCATTTTATCAAATTTCTTGCTGACTCACAAACATTTCTTGACGGTATCATCGGCTCCGTCTATGTCCAGCAATCCTGGCATTGATATTATTCATGGAGCATAAATATAAAAATCGCCCGAAAAATAAAGAAAAATCTGTACAAATCATACGTTGACAATTTATTAACAGCTTATTATAGTAAATAGCAGATTGGAATTTTATGATTTTAGGAGGAATATTGCCCATGATAAGAGGATTGGACACTACGGTCAGAAAGATCCGCAGACAGGTTTTTGAAGAGGTGGCAAGGTTAGGATTTACGGTGGATGATGAGAATCTCAAGGATGAGATGGAGGCGATTCCCTACCGCATGGTAAATGAGGATGCCAATTACAGAGACAGCATCTACCGCGCCCGCGCTATCGTGCGCGAAAGGTTAAGGCTTGCCATGGGCCTGTCGCTGCGCCCGGAGAATCAGCCGACTCCGCTGACTGCCGGATTGGAGGCCAGCAATATCTCGGACAAATACTATGAGCCGCCGCTTATGCAGGTGATTCCGTCGGCGTGTATGGCGTGTGAGGAGAGAGGCTACGAAGTCAGCAACGTATGTAAAGGATGTCTTGCACACCCTTGTATGGAAGTATGCCCCAAGGGAGCAATCTCATTTGTAAACGGAAAATCTTACATAGACCAGGAGAAATGTATCAAGTGCGGCAAGTGCAAGTCTGCCTGTCCGTATGATGCGATTTCCAGAAAGCAGCGCCCGTGCGCGGGAGCATGCGGCGTGGGCGCCATCGAGTCCGATGCCAAAGGGCGCGCGGTGATCAACAACGACAAGTGCGTATCCTGCGGGATGTGCATGGTGAACTGCCCGTTTGGGGCAATCTCGGACAAGTCCCAGATTTTCCAGCTTGCCCATGCCCTGATGAAAGGGGATGAGGTTATCGCGGAGATTGCGCCGGCGTTCGTCGGACAGTTCGGGGATAATATCACGCCGAGGAACTTAAAGGCTGCCCTGCATGAGCTTGGATTTTCACAGGTTTACGAGGTTGCCCTGGGCGCGGATATCGGAGCCGTCGCGGAGGCGCACCATTATGTGAAGAAGGTGACTACCGGAGAGCTGCCGTTCCTTCTCACTTCCTGCTGTCCGTCCTGGGCGATGCTTGCAAAGAAATATTTCCCGGACATGGTAGACCAGGTTTCCCAGGAGCTTACGCCGATGGTGGCGACTGCCCGCACGATCAAGCAGGAGCATCCCAACGCGAGAGTGGTATTCATCGGGCCGTGCGCGGCGAAGAAACTGGAGGCCATGAGAAGGACTGTCCGCAGTGACGTGGATTTTGTAGTGACCTTTGAAGAACTTCAGGCGATGTTCGACGCTAAGGATATCGACCTTGAGAAGTACGCGGCTGAGTCTTCCTTCCACAACGCCACAGGCGCAGGACGCGGCTACGCCGTTGCCGGAGGGGTTGCGGACGCCATCGAGCGGTGCGTCAAGGAATACTATCCGGGTGTTGAGGTAAATATCGAACATGCGGAAGGGCTTGCGGACTGCAAGAAGGTGCTTTCCCTTGCGAAGGCAGGCAGGATGAACGGATGCCTGATCGAGGGCATGGGCTGCCCGGGCGGATGTGTTGCAGGTGCGGGGACGAATATCCCGATTCCGAGCGCGCAGAAGAAGATCAAGGACTTTGTAAAAGCGTCCTCTAAGCCGCTGCCGCCGGAAGAATTGGTGGAGATTGAGCTGAAATAAAACTTTATAGAAAGATAAATATAAAAAGCCGTCTGTTTTCTGAGAGAGCAGATGGCTTTTTATTGTTTTCATTAGAAATTCTTGGTATAATTGTTAAAAGAATGAAAAATACGAGGAGTTACATATATGGGACAGAATGGGATAACACCATATGATTTCCTGTATATCTCTGTTGCGTTGCTGCTGCTGGCATGGTTGGCACTGACTGTAGTTACGGTCGTTATGCACGTGCACCGGAGGGATGAGGAGAGCAGGCGGCGTTTCTGGTATGAGCAGATGTTCTTCGAGAATATCTACCAGTCGGAGGATATCATATACATGGTATTGCGGCGAAGTGATAAGATGATATTGTATTTAAGCAGGAATGCAAAGCGTCTGTGGGGGATTTCTGAGGAGCAGGTCCGAACGGATATTGAAGTTCTGAAGAATCTTACGACAAAGGAATACCGCCGCGAATTCATGCGCAAATGGAAAGAGTGGGACGGGGAAGGCGAGCTGTTCCAAAATTTTACAGGGAGAGGAAGAGCGGGCAAAGAAGTGTGGTATGAGCTGATTGTAACGCTTGCAGGAGACAAAAGCTCATACTTATTCCGCTTCCGTGAAAATACATATACGCATGAGGAGCTTGAAAGGCTTCGGGCGGAGATTCAGAAAGCACAGATGGATGTGCAGTATAAGACAGACTTTCTGTCCAATATGTCTCACGAGATCCGCACCCCTATGAACGGAATCCTCGGGATGCTCGCGCTGAGCAGGAAAAGTGCATCACGTATGGACGAGCACTGTAAAAATTCAGAAGAATACCGGGCGATCACAGAATATCTTGATAAAGCTGAGAACCTGTCGCAGTTCTTACTTGGACTTATCAATGACATTCTGGACATGTCCCGTATAGAGAGCGGAAAGTTGGAACTGACCGCCGAGTCATTTGACTTATTTGAATTTGCAGAAAAGCTTCGGGCAATGTTCCAGAAGACGATAGAGGAAAAAGGTGTTACATTCCGAATGGAGATGCTGGAATTTGATGTTCGCCGGGTAATCGGAGATGAGCTGCGCCTGTCACAGGTGATCGTTAATTTCCTGTCCAACGCAGTAAAATTTACTCCGCCCGGCGGGCAGATCACAGTCACTTTCCGTCAGATGAATCGGATGAACGGCAAAGTGCATTTCCTGATCCGTGTGCGCGATACCGGCAAGGGAATTTCACAGGAATTTCTGCGCCGTATCTTTAAGCCCTTTGAGCAGGAGACAGCAACCATCGCAAAGAGCTACGGGGGAAGCGGACTTGGTATGGCGATTGCTGACAATATGGTGAAGCTTATGGATGGTCAGATCGTTGTGGACAGCGAGGTGGGAAAAGGCAGTGACTTTAATGTGTATCTGGCTCTTCCGGTTGACGAATCATGCGCACAGGGAACCATAGAAAACGAGATTATCGTCAAAGATATAAAAGATACAGAAGATGAAACTTTTAAGGAGCGCACCATCGAGGGAATGCGGCTTTTGATGGCGGAAGATAACGAGATCAACGCCGAGATATCCATCAACATGCTGGAAGAGTTGGGAGCCTGTGTGGAGCGCGCGGAAAACGGACAGGAAGCCGTAGAGATGTTCGGGTCTCATAAAGCTGGATACTATGATACGATCCTGATGGATATTCAGATGCCGCTGATGAATGGGTGGGAAGCTACAGCGGCCATTCGCAGACTTCCGCGGAAAGATGCGGAAGCTATTCCGATCTATGCATTATCGGCAGATGCTTTTGTGGAGGATAAGCGCCGTTCCGTTGCGATCGGCATGAATGGACATATTTCTAAGCCAATTGATTTTGAGGAACTTGTAAGGACTATAGGGAGGGATGCAAAGTGAACGACAAGAAACAAAAATTTTCGAAATATATACAGGAACATATATCAGAAATCGGAATTGCGTCCATCATTATCGTCATGATCATCACGGTTATAGCCGGAATGTCGGGAAGAAAGTTTGACTTTGAACCAGATGATCTCAATGAACCGCTCCCGTCAAGAACTTCAGATTCCAAAGACAGAGTAGGCTATGACTTATCGGAGGACGGCAAGGAAGGAAAAGAGGCAAACAGCAACTCTGACCGCAAGCAGGAGAAAGATGAGAGTCCGGAAGTAAAAAAACGTGACAAACTTCCGGAAAAAACAACCGCAAAAAAAGACAGAGTCGTCTTGCCGGACGGCTCGTCAAAAGGAAAAAAGCCCTCCGGAACGATTGATGCAGCAATAGCTCCGGATAAAAACACAACGGGAAATAACCCTTCCGGTATCCCTTCCGGACCAGGCGATGACAGCCAGCCGGGAAATTCCGGAAGCAATGACCAACCAGGGAACAGCGGTTCCGGGAATGACGACGGACCGGGAGGCTCCGGGGATAATAATCAGGGCGGAGATAAAAACCCGGGAGGGAATGAACCGCCGGGCGGCGGCGAGGATCAACCCGGAAAAAATAAATATGTGGTAGGCGACAAGGAATTTGACAATGAAGATGATGCCCTTTCCTATGCTGCCGACCATGCCGGAAAGAATGACAAAGGCCAGTATTTTGATGGATTTAAGCAGGATGAAAACGGAAATTATATACCGAGCTATTCAGACAAAGATAAGTTTGAAGGCGGTGAAAACGGAGACGTTGCCTATGATTATACAGGTGACAGTTCCACATTTGTAGTTCCGGAAGGAGCAACAAGGCTCCAGTTATTGAGAAATTCCGGCACGAATGATAAGGTTAAGACCATTGTAATATCAAAGACCGTGACAGAGATCAATACCATTGACGGAAGCAGTTTTCTGGCGTTGGAAAAGTTCGTTGTGTCCGGGGATAATCCGAATTATGTCAGTGTTGACGGTGTGTTGTATCGCCGGACCCAGGAAGGAAACTTAGAACTTTGCATGGTTCCGGCAGCAAAGAAGGAGATTGGGGAATGGCCGGAGAAACTGACTGCTATCAGAACCAATTCATTTTACTGTTCCAAAATGGAGCGTGTTGAGTTCCCGAATACAGTTACAGACATTCAGGAAACTGCGTTTGGTGAATCGTATGTCAGGACGATCGTACTGCCGGAGAGTGTTCGGAATATTGAAAATACAGCTTTTTCCTTCAAAGATTACGATGACAAAGATGCACTGCATAAGATTATCGTAAAGTCATCCGTGCCGCCTGCTGTTTCCAGCGCCGCTTTCTACTGGATGACAATGCCGGATGCTCCGACAACAGAGATCATAGTGCCGGATTCCGCGGATAATAAAATATATGAAGATTATCTTATGTCATGGGGAACTGTCTTAGAAAAACGTTATAAAAAGGACGCTGTGCTTCAGATCCTCAAAACAGAAAAAGGAGTACAGACGCATTATAAATATTATGAGGAGGACGGAAAGACCGGATTCCAAAGAAACAGTGAGAACAGTGCCTTTTTCTGGTGGGACGAGCAGGGAAGCTATCGGATAGACGAAGCCGGGGACATGCGGCTTGTCAAATGCATTACAGCAGGAACACAGGCAAATTTTACAGATGTGAAATTCGTATCCATTGATAAAGGAGCCTTTGACGGATGCAGTTCTCTGGCAGTTATCAGGCTGCCAGACAGCTTAAAGAATATGCCGGAGGATGCCTTTGCGAATAATAAGGAACTAAGGACAATCATAACTTATGCACCGAATCCCCCGGCGGCAAATGCAGGCGCACCAGAGATATGCGGCGTGTTTGTAAAACCGGCAGCCCTTGCTGACTATCAGAAGGCATGGGGCGGACATGTCCGTAAGATCTTAGGTACGTCAGATAGTTATTCTGCGCTGAGTTCAGGGATTGTATTTGACACGGGGAATAAACGTCTGCTTGATATCCCTTCCGATCTGCAGTCCTTTAGCATCGGAAGCTATGTCACAACAATATACAAGGAAGCAGCCAAAGATAATACTGCTTTGTCTGCTGTGACAATCCCGGCTAAAGTGACAAGCGTTGGGGCGAATGCTTTTGAAAATTGTCCGAAACTTGCAAGTGTAACGTGGCAGACATCCGCTCCAGTGCCGGAATCCTGTTTCGAGAAGTGCACGGGCTTGCGGACATTTAAAGCGTCCGGTGCAGGAAACCGGCTGACTTCTATCGGCAGGAGAGCCTTTTATGGATGCCGGTCACTGGAAACCGTTTTATATTATAGTTACAATTCGGGCGGAACCAATTATTACTATTTCCCCTATCTCGCAAAGGTCGGGGAGGAGGCGTTCTATGGATGTGAATCTATGAAATACGCGTATCTGCATACGTCAGTATCTGATATCGGAGGAAGTGCATTCAAAGGAAGCGGTCTTACCCAGGCTTACTGGTATACTTCTTCTTCGGTGCCGGAATCCTGTTTTGAAGGCTGTGAGGCTCTTGCAACTTTCGGCTGGGGCGAAAGCAAACTGACGGAAGTAGGCGCCCGTGCATTTTACGGATGCGTCAGCCTGGATTTTCAAGCACTTTCACTGCCTGAAACAGTAAAAGTTATCGGCAAAGATGCATTTGAAGGTGTTAAAGGTGCAAAAGAAAGAGAAAAGGAAGTTAGACGATAATGATAATCAAACAGTCTGAACAGATTATGAAAGAAGTCGGCAAAGTGCTGATGGGAAAGGAAGAAGTGATTGAGAAAGTGCTGATGGCAATCTATGCCGGAGGACATATTCTTCTGGAAGATACACCAGGTGTAGGGAAGACAACACTGGCGCTTGGCTTTTCTAAAGCATTAGGTATGGATTACAAGCGTATACAGTTCACGCCGGATACAATGCCTTCAGATATTACAGGATATACTCTGCCCGGACAAGGGAATGGAGAGGCGGTATACCGTCCGGGAGCCGTACATACGAACCTGTTTCTTGGAGACGAGATCAACCGCACCTCTCCCAAGACACAGTCCGCGCTGTTAGAGGCGATGGAGGAGGGAAATGTCACGGTCGACGGTGTGACCTATCTGCTTCCCAAGCCTTTTATCTGTATAGCAACGCAGAATCCGGTAGGGATGTCCGGCACACAGCCTTTGCCGGAATCGCAGCTTGACCGCTTTATGATACGTCTTTCCATCGGTTATCCGAGCACGGAAGACCAGATTCGTATACTGGATGAAAAAAGAGATCAGCATACCATGGATGAAGTACAGGCAGTCGTCACACGGGATATGGTGCTGGAAGTTCAGAACTATCTGTCCACCATTCGTATGACTCAGGCAGTGCTTCGCTACATTACTGTATTGTGCGAAAAAACGAGAGAAGATGAAGGCGTGGAACTTGGCGTAAGCCCCAGGGGAATCATCGCACTGTCCAGGATGGCGAGAGCGAAAGCCCTTCTTTCGGAAAGAGACTATGTAGTGCCCGAAGACGTGCGCACGGTCTTTCAGGATGTATGCGCTCACCGTGTGATCCTTCGCCCGCAGGCAAAGATGGAGGGCCATACCGTAAAGAGGCTTTTAGATCATATAATGGAAACAGTAGAAGTTCCGGCAATGCCCGGAAAAAAGAGATAGATTATGAAGAAATACAGAAGTATATATCTTGTTGTGATAATAGCGGTCCTTTTTAGCGGATTATGGGGAGCGGGAAGAGTGGCGCCGATACTTTTTATGGTGCTTCTGTTGCTGCCTGTCTTTACAGGCGCATGGTTTTATCTGTCATTAACCGGTGTGACCTTCTCTCTTACAGGGGAGCGCAGCTTAAGCTGCGGCCAGCCGATGAAGCTTAAGCTTGGGATTCAATATGCATTTCTTCGTCCGGCAGGGAATATTAAGACAGAAGTGACATGTGAGAATCTTGTTTTCGGAAATCTGGAATCTGCAGTTTATATACTTAAACCTTACAGACAGCAGCAGGAATATGAGATCCCTATGGATACATCCGTCTGCGGAAAGAGAATTGTGAGAATCAGGGAGATTGTATGTTATGATCTGCTATGTCTGTTTTGCAGACGAATCCCCGTGGAAGCGGAATTCATCTGCACCGTATACCCTTACGAGACACAGATGTATATTTCATTTCAGAGACATATGGAACGGGAACAGCCGGGAGATATTTATGATGGCAGGAAAAGCGGCACAGATGTCAGTGAAGTGTTCGGGCTCAGGGAGTACAGAGAAGGAGACCCGCTGCAAAGCATCCACTGGAAACTGTCAGGGAAGATGCAGCAGTTAATTGTGAGAGAATTTGGACGTCCCGTGAACTACCATACGCTGATCCTGCTTGCGCCGGCATTTTGTTATGGAGATGAAAGGGTATCAGAACAGATAGTGAACGCGGTGTTTGATCTGGGCGTCTCTTTTTGCCACGCTCTTCTGAACCAGAATATTGCACATTTTACAGGTTATTTTTTAGGCGGGGAGATATGCTGCGTGCCGGTGGATTCCCTGCACAGCTATGAAGACATGCTTCTTAAGCTTATGAATGTGCCGATCCAAAAAAACGGGAATGATACGATGGTTTCTTTTCTGGATCAGCAGCTCTACAAGCAGTTTACAAAAGTGTTTTACGTAACAGGAGCAGTGAATGAAGCGGCTACGCAAAATTTGTCTGTGTTGTCGGAGCTGACAATTTTACAGATCACAGACGGTGCCTTGGGATATCTTGCAGGAAGTGACGGATACGAAGTGATCGGAGTTCCTATAGACAAGATCCGGAATTCGGAACATGTAATTCCGCTTTGAATCTTTAGTGCTAAAGTGAGGCGAAAATGAAAGAAAAACAGAAAGCAATCGTGCTTACAGGAAGAGAAAAAAAGATTTCAGACAGAATAGCTGCATCTGCAATGAGGGCTGTTGTGGGAATGTGTATTACAGCGGGTATCACAGGGATTTTCTTTGCATTGGGAGGGACTCCTGTATTTTTCATGCCGATATTCGCAGGATGTATGGCGGTTTTAATTATAGCTTTTTTAGAAGTGTTCCCGAAAGGACATTCCTGCGGAATGCTTTTATGTATGATGACTGCTGCGATTTTATTTTTTATATCAGTGAATCGTGTGATACGCGCAATCTATGGGTGGGGTAATTCTTTTCTGGATCTTTGGAATGAAGTATTCGGTACGTTTTACGGAGAATTGGCTGTCTCAGGATATGGGAAAACGGATCTTATAGTGACAGGGAGTATTTTCGCTATATCCATAGGTGCAGCAACTTGTGGGATGCTTAAAAAACAGCAGTTTTTTTTGTTGACATTGACCGTGTTTGTACCTCTGTGTGTAAGCATTATGCTTTCAGTGGACATTCCTCTCTGGACAGCAGCAATTCTGTCAGCAGGATGGGTCTGTGGATGGTGTTACATGAGCGGACCGTCAGAAATTCGATGGGAAATTGTGCTGCTTACAGCATCAGCGGCAATCGCCGTGTCTTTCTTCACCCCATCTGCTCCTTTTGACAGATGGCAGACTGCTTCACATGTTTTCCGATCCGGAATAACAAAAAAGATAGATAAGGTGCGCTTTGGAGAGGACACCCTTCCGGAAGGGAACTTAAGAGAGGCGGATCTCATGCTGACAAAAGATGATGAGCGGCTGGTACTTGAGATGGAACATCCTTCCGGGATTTATCTCAGAGGATTTATCGGTTCCGTGTATGAAGGTAATTCATGGAAGCATTTTTCAGCGGAAGCTTATGGCGGGGATTACTCGGGGATGTTGTCCTGGCTGTCAAAAGAAGGGTTTCACCCGGGGAGCCAGTATGCAGATTACATGAATGCTGCCGAGAAGAAAGAGAAAAGCCAGAAAGTCTCCGTGAAAAATACCGGGGCAGACCGCCGCTATCTGTATCTTCCGGAGACTGCAAAAGGCACTGAATTCCCCGGGCACTGGAAACAGGATTGGTACATGGAGTCAAAAGGGATGTTCGGACGGAATCAATACAGCTTTACCTACTATGATGCGCAGGAAAATGGAGAGCTATTGCAGCCCGAACAATGGGTGTATGAAAAATCTGAAGCCGGCAGCCAGGCGGAGAGTTTTTTGCAGGCGGAAAAGGTGTACCGCTCTTTTGTGTATGACAATTATCTTGCTCTGGAATCAGAACAGAAAGACTTAATAGATACGATATTTTTCAACGGAGAGACATGGGAAGAATCCGAAGGACTCTATAGTATTACTTCACGAATCCGGACTGTCCTTCAAATTCTTGCAGAATATAAAAAAATCCCGGCCAAACTGCCGGCCGGGCGTGATTTTCTTTCATGGTTCCTTAAGGAGGGTAAGGAAGGAAATGCCTCTTATTATGCAACGGCAGCAGTTCTTGCATATCGTGCGATGGGAATCCCTGCCCGCTATGCGGAAGGGTATGTACTGACAAAAGAGCAGGCTGAGCTTGAAAAAGGAAGCCGTGTAACCTTGTCGGGAAAGAATGCTCACGCATGGGTGGAAGTCTATATCGACGGCATGGGGTGGAAGGCGATTGAGGTCACGCCGGGATTTTACGAAGAGCTTTATGAAGCTGAAGTTATGGTTGCAGTTCCAAATGACGAATTGAAAGGAACCAACGGGAGAGTGGCACATATTCCGTCGTCAGAGCAATATGAACTTCCGGAAAAAGACACAAGACACAAGGATGACCTAAGGAGCAGAATAGGAGCGGCATGGTCATATCTGCTGGCAGTGATTGCAGTATTCCTTTTGTTGGAGGTCATACGTCTCTCGCGGATATTATACTCCAATTACCGATATAAGAAAATGTCAGCAGAAGAGAAGATGTATGTGCTATATAGGGAAATCATCGATATGGTCGGCATTCTTTTCAAAGGGTTTCGTCCAGATCATCCGCTGGATCTGCCAAAGCAGGAAAGTACCTGGTTTGATACAGAGCTCTATATACGTACGGTGGAGCGTATGGAGCGGATGATCTATGGTCAGACGGAACCATCCCTAAGAGAGATTCCTGCAACAGAGGCTTTAGCTTTGCAGCTTTCTAAGACACTTAACAGCCGATTAAAGTGGTGGCAGAAGTTTTTGCGGAGATATAAGAAAACCAAACCTTCCTGCATTTGAAAACAGGAAGGTTTGTTCTAACAACAGTTTTATGTTCATGCATTTTTATGGGCTGTGGACAGCATCAGCTTGATCCGGTTAAGCTGGTTTACTTCGCTGGCACCGGGGTCGAAGTCGATCGCCACCACATTAGACTCCGGATAACGGCGTCTTAACTCCTTGATGACACCTTTTCCAACGACATGGTTGGGCAGGCAGGCAAAGGGCTGCGTGCACACGATGTTCGGCGCGCCGCTATGTATCAGTTCTAACATCTCCCCGGTCAAAAACCATCCTTCCCCGGTCTGATTGCCGAGAGAGACAATCTCTGCGGCCATTTTCCCAAGCTTTTCAATCCTTACCGGAGGAGTGAAATGCCGGCTCTTTGCAAACATTTCCGTGGCGGGCTTTCGCATCCACTCTAAAAATCGGATCCCCATATTGCCAATGACCGCTTTGGATCTGGCAAAACCAAGCTTTTCGGACTTAAAGTTCTGGTTGTAGAAGGAATACAGAAGGAAGTCCAAAAGATCAGGGACAACCGCCTCCGCACCTTCACTTTCCAACAGCTCCACGAGATAATTGTTGGCAGCGGGAAGGAATTTTACAAGAATCTCCCCGACAATGCCCACCCGGGGCTTTTTGACGTCCGTAAGCTCAATATTACGGTCAAAGTCTTCAATGATGTCCTGACAGAGCTTCTTAAATTTTCTTCTGGACGGATAGCCTTCCGACAGAAACTTCTGGCATACTTTTTTCCATTTCTCATGCATGGCATTGACCGAACCGGGGACCGCCTCGTAAGGACGCATCCGATATACGCATTTCATAAAGATATCCCCAAAGATCACACCGTAGATTCCGCGGAGGATCAGGTTCGGTGTCAGCTTGAAGCCGGGATTTTCTTCCAGGCCGCTTAAGTTGACAGAGATTACCGGGATGTTGCCGTAGCCGGCTTTCTTCAGTGCACGACGGATAAATCCGATATAGTTGGAAGCCCTGCATCCCCCGCCGGTCTGGCTGATGATCACTGCGATTCTTTCCGTATCATATCTTCCCGAGAGGATCGCGTCCATGATCTGTCCGACCACCATAAGAGACGGATAGCAGGCGTCGTTGTTCACGTATTTGAGCCCCACATCAACCGCACGCTTATTGTCATTGGGCAGTACCTGCAGATGGTAGCCGGACGCATTGAAAGCCGGTTCCAAAAGCTCAAAATGGATGGGAGACATCTGGGGACAAAGGATTGTGTAATCCCGGCGCATCTCCTTTGTAAATACAACTTTGTCGATAGAGGCCGGACGGATGTCCCGTTTTTCCTTCCGCTGCTCCCGCACGCGGATTGCCGCTAAGAGAGAACGGACGCGGATTCTCGCCGCACCCAGATTGTTGACCTCATCAATCTTTAAGGAAGTATAAATCTTATCGGAATTATTCAAGATCTCTGCCGCCTGGTCGGTAGTGACGGCATCCAGCCCGCATCCAAAAGAATTAAGCTGGATAAAGTCCAGATTTTCCGTAGTCTTTACATAATTTGCCGCCGCATAGAGACGGGAATGGTACATCCACTGATCCATCACGTTGATCGGACGCTCTACCGGGTGCAGATGGGAGATGGAATCCTCAGTCAGCACAGCGATATTGTAGGAGTTGATAAGCTCCGGGATCCCGTGGTTTACCTCCGGGTCGATGTGGTAAGGCCGTCCTGCAAGGACAATCCCCCGATTTCCGGTCTCATTCAGGAAACGGACAGTCTCCTCGCCTTTCTTTCGCATATCATCCCGGCAGGCATTCAGCTCATCCCATGCGGCGCGGACCGCCGAACTGATCTCCTCGCCGGGGATGTCAAAGGGCACGGAAAACTCTTCCACAAGCCTGCGGGTCAGTGTCTCCACATTTGTCAGGGAAAGGAATGGATGGATAAACTCAATCTCTCCATTCACAATAGCGTCGATATTATTCTTAATATTTTCCGGATAGGAGGTGACGATCGGACAGTTGTAGTGATTGTTCGCCTCTGCAAATTCGTTCCGTTCATAAGGAATACTGGGATAAAAGATCCGCTTGATCCCTTTATTGATCAGCCATTGTACATGGCCGTGGGCCAGTTTGGCCGGATAGCACTCGGACTCACTGGGGATGGACTCTATGCCGAGCTCATAGATCTTCCGCGTGGAAACGGGAGAGAGCAGCACAGAAAATCCAAGATTGTGAAAAAAAGTAAACCAGAACGGGTAGTTCTCGTACATGTTAAGAACACGGGGGATACCGATCACACCCCGCTTTGCCTCATTTTCCGGAAGGGGCGTATAGCCGAAATACCGCTCTGCCTTGTATGCAAAGAGATTCGGCAGCTTGTTTTTGGTCTTTTCCTTTCCAAGTCCCCGCTCGCAGCGGTTTCCGGTGATGAATTTCCGGTCTCCGCTGAAATGGTTGATAGTCAGGCGGCAGTTATTGGTGCAGCCCCGGCATTTCGTCATGGTCGTGGAATATTCTAAAGCCTCAATCTCATCGATGGGAAGCATAGTCGTGCCCTTGCACTGACATTCTTCATACCGCTCCCTGGCGATGAGCGCTGCGCCGAAAGCCCCCATGATACCGGCGATATCCGGACGGATCGCCTCGCAGCCGGCAATTTTCTCAAAACTTCGCAGCACGGCATTGTTATAAAAAGTGCCGCCCTGTACGACAATATGATCACCCAGCTCTGAGGCATCCGAGACTTTGATCACTTTAAACAGTGCATTTTTGATGACGGAATAGGCAAGGCCCGCAGAGATATCCGCCACCTCCGCCCCCTCTTTCTGGGCCTGCTTTACCTTGGAATTCATAAACACGGTGCAACGGGTCCCAAGGTCGATGGGATTGTGGGCAAACAGCGCCTCGTGGGCAAAGTCTTCCACAGAATAATTGAGAGACTTTGCAAAGGTCTCAATAAAGGAACCGCACCCGGAGGAGCAGGCCTCATTAAGCTGCACACTGTCAACCGTCTGATTCTTAATCTTGATACACTTCATATCCTGGCCGCCGATATCCAGGATACAGTCTACATCCGGTGCAAAAAAGGAAGCCGCATAGTAGTGGGAGACGGTCTCTACCTCACCCTCATCCAGGAGAAGCGCTGATTTAATAAGCGCCTCGCCATAACCTGTGGAGCAGGAATGCACGATGTCAACCCCGCAAGGAAGCTGGCGGTAGATGTCTTTGACCGCTTTTATGGTCGTACCTAAAGGGTCTCCTTCATTGTTGTGGTAGAAAGAGTAGAGAAGTGTCCCGTCCTCCCCCACAAGAGCCGCTTTCGTCGTCGTGGAGCCTGCATCTATCCCTAAGAATGCTTTCCCCTGATATGTAGCCAGATCCTTCACCGGAACCTGGTGCCGGTCATGGCGCTCCTTGAATGCATGAAACTCTGCTTCGCTTGCAAACAGCGGCTCCATGCGGTCTACTTCAAACTCCATCTTGATCTTTCCTTCTAAACGGTTTTGCATGTCCCTTAAAGATACATGGAGATCCCGCTTGGAATTGAGGGCAGACCCGATGGCAGCAAACAGATGAGAATGATTGGGCGCAATGGTGTGCTCATCGTCAAGCTTAAGCATGCGGATGAAAGCCTCCTTAAGTTCCGACAGGAAATGGAGCGGCCCCCCGAGAAACGCCACATGTCCCCGGATCGGCTTGCCGCAGGCAAGGCCGCTGATCGTCTGGTTGACCACTGCCTGGAAGATCGAAGCCGCCAGATCTTCCTTCGACGCCCCCTCGTTGATGAGCGGCTGGATATCGGACTTTGCAAATACCCCGCATCTTGCGGCGATCGAATAGAGCGCGTGGTAATTTTTTGCATACCCATTAAGACCGGAGGCATCCGTCTGCAGAAGAGACGCCATCTGGTCAATAAAGGAGCCGGTCCCTCCGGCGCACACGCCGTTCATCCGCTGCTCCACATTGCCCCCTTCAAAATAAATGATCTTGGCATCCTCCCCCCCCAGCTCGATAGCGACATCGGTCTGAGGCGCATAGTCCTGCAGGGCCGTAGAGACCGCGATCACTTCCTGGACAAACGGAACCTTAAGATGTCCGGCCAAAGCCAGTCCGCCCGAGCCTGTAATGACCGGGGAGGCATAGATTCCCCCCAGCTTATAGATGGCACGCCCTAAAAGGTCTGACAGTGTTTCCTGTATGTCAGCAAAATGTCTTTCATAATCAGAGAAAACAACGTCGTTATTCTCGTCCAAAATGGCAATTTTTACAGTCGTAGAACCGATATCGATGCCTAATGTGTAATTTTCTTTCCTTGCCATGAAATAACACTCCTTTAATCTATACAATGTATGTGTGTTTTCCTATTAAATGTATTTTTTGACTTTACAGCCGGTAACATTATACGACAAAATTTTTGACTTTACAATTAATAAAATGTGATAAGAAAATAAAAAACATATTAAACTTAGCTGGTAGAATTGACAAACATACGGTAAACAGGTAATATGAGTACAATGTATTTTTTTCAGAACAGTTAAATTTTGACAGTTTTAAGGAGTAAATTTTATGGATTGGATAAGTAAATTAGAACGCAAATACGGCAGATACGCGATACCGAACCTGATGACGTACATTATCATCCTGTACGGGGCAGGCTTTGTGCTAAATATTATAAATCCGTATTTTTACGGGCAATATTTAAGTCTCGACGCGGCAGCGCTCCTTCGCGGCCAGATCTGGCGGATCGTCACCTTTATCATCGACCCGCCGTCGAGCAGTATCATCTGGATCATCTTTGCATTGTCTCTCTATTATTTTATCGGGCGGCAGCTTGAGATGACGTGGGGAGCGTTCCGCTTCAACCTTTACTTTTTCTCAGGGATGCTTTTCCATGTGGCCGCGGCTCTTCTGGTCTATCTGCTTACCGGGATGTCCTTCCAGCTTGGGACACACTATCTCAACATGTCCCTGTTTTTTGTGTATGCAGCACTGTTCCCGGATATGCAGTTTTACTTGTATATGATCATCCCGGTGAAAGTAAAGTGGTTAGCGCTTTTAGACGGATTGTATTTTGTGTGGGCGGTGATCCAGGCCTTCCTTCCGGCTTACGGCGGAGATCCGGTGTATGGCATTGCTTTTAAGGCCAATGCGCTGGCGGCAGTGGTCTCCATACTTAATTTCCTGATCTTTTTCCTTGGTTCCAGGAATATGAAGCCCTATACACCAGGACAGATCAAACGCAAGCACGAGTTTAAAAAGAATGTCAGACAGGCAAAGCGCCAGGTGAACGTATATGCAGGCGGTGCAAAACACAGATGCGCTGTGTGCGGGCGCACCGAGCTTGACAACCCGGATCTGGAATTCAGGTATTGTTCAAAATGCAACGGTAATTATGAATACTGCCAGGATCATCTCTTTACCCATACCCATGTGAAGTGATGTCTGAGGCATAAGAGCGGAGCAGCCGCGGCTGCTCCAAATTTTTGTCAATTTTTTTGTGCAGTCTGCCTTGGAAAAGTGATTGAAAGAAAAGCGATTTCGAAGTAAAGTATTACATAGGAGTTTGTATAAATGAAGGAGTGTGGTCAGAAAAAATGAAAAAAACAAAGATTGTATGTACGATGGGACCGGGAACCAATGATCCGGAGGTGGTAAGAAAGCTTGTGAAAGGCGGCATGGATATTGCCAGATTCAACTTCTCTCACGGAACACACGAAGAGCAGAAGGTGCGCATGGATATGATCAAGAAGCTGCGCGAAGAAGAGAAGGTGCCGGTTGCAATTCTCTTGGACACCAAGGGACCTGAGATTCGTACAGGTGTGTTAAAGGATGGAAAGAAAGTTACTCTTGAGACCGGCGGGATCTTCACCCTGTCAACGAAAGAGATAGAAGGAGACAATACAAGGGTATCCATTACTTATCCGGGACTGATCGACGATGTGCAGCTTGGAAGTACGATCCTTATTGACGACGGTCTCATTGGCCTGGAAGTCAAGGAAAAGACGGAGAGCGAGCTTGTCTGCAAGATTACCAACGGCGGCGAGCTGGGAGAGAGAAAGGGCGTCAACGTGCCCAACGTCCCGGTAAGGCTTCCGGCGATCACGGAAAAAGACAGAGAGGATATCAAGTTCGGAGTAGAGCAGGAAATCGATTTTATCGCGGCTTCCTTTGTGCGCAACGCAGAATGTATCCTGGAGATCAAGGCATATTTAAGAGAGCTTAAAGCTCCGTACATTCCGATCATCGCAAAGATTGAAAATGCAGAAGGTATCCAGAACATCGATGAGATCATCCGCTGTGCAGACGGCATTATGGTTGCCAGAGGTGACTTAGGTGTTGAGATTCCTGCCGAGGAGGTGCCGTATCTCCAAAAGGTGCTGATCCAGAAGTGTAACGATAACTTCAAGCCGGTGATTACCGCGACCCAGATGTTAGACTCGATGATCCGCAACCCCCGTCCGACGAGAGCGGAGGTGACAGACGTCGCCAATGCTGTCTATGACGGTACGGACGCCGTGATGCTCTCCGGCGAGACGGCTAACGGCAAATACCCGGTGGAAGCACTCCAGATGATGGTGCACATCGTGGAGAGTACCGAAGAGCACTTAGACTATGATACACTTCTTCGTCAGTCAGAAGCCCACCGTATGAAGAGCGCATCAAGTGCTTTAGGGTTTGCCACCGTATCCACAGCGATGAACCTGAAGGCGAAGTGCATCATCGCTCCGTCCATGTCAGGAGCTACTGCCAGAGTAGTGTCCAAGTTCAAACCGCAGACGGAGATCATCGGTGTCAGCCCGGACTCCGCTTCTTTAAGAAGGATGCAGATCTATTGGGGTGTGCGCCCGATGAAATCCATCGAAGTCCATACGACAGAGGATATCTGCAGCAGTGCCATCGAGCTTGTGTGCGCAAAGCAGATTGCAGAGACCGGCGATGTCGTTATCCTGACTGCAGGAATCCCATCCCCGGTAGTAGGCGGGCGTCAGGCAGGCGTCAGCAATATGATGCGGATTGCGATCGTAGATTAGCATATATGTGAATTATAAAACACCTATACAGAGGAATCGTTATATATCTGTATAGGTGTTTTTCATTTTTCGACATATTTCGGCAAAAATCTATCCTCTCCTCTTGACATATAAAAAGATATATTATATAGTGTTCCTGAAAAGAACTACTAATTATCCTATACATAACGGAGAAGAGAATACATGGAAAGCAATGCATTTACGGGAAGGCTTACGGAGTTTGGCCTTACACGTCAGGAGGCGGGCATATATGAGTGTCTGCTTTGCGAGGGCAAGATCACAGGCTATGAGGTAGCGAAGCTTCTTGGCATCTCAAGATCCAATGCTTACGGCTCCCTGGCCAGTATGACAGAAAAAGGTGCTGCTTATCTGGTAGAAGAGGGGACGACCAAAAAATATATCCCGGTTCCTTTAGAAGAGTTCTGTAAGAACTATATCCGCCGACTGGAAGAGACAAAAGGATGGCTTTCAGCCAATATGCCTTCGGAAAAATCCCACGTGGAAGGATACGTGACCATTGAAGGTGCCAATCATATTCTGGATATGGTGCGCAATCTTCTTGCCAAGGTGGAAAAAAGAGTTTATATTACCTGTACGAGGAACTATTTGCTGCTGTTTTTGAATGAGATTGAGCTTTTGATCAAAGCGGGCAAGAAAGTGGTTATCATTACGGATCAGGCGGTCCGTTATATTAATGCCAAGATTTATATCGGCGGCCCCCGGGAGATGGAGATCGGCATTATTACCGATTCGAAGTATGTCCTGACCGGAGAATACGGCGAAGGCAGCATGAATACCTGCCTTTACTCCGGACAGAAGAATTTTGTGGAACTTTATAAGCGAATGCTCGCGAATGAGATCAAGCTGCTGGCAATCCGCGAGGAGCAAGAGGAGCAGCAGTTCAGAATTGAAAGAATATAGCCAAAAAAGATAAAGAGGAGATGTAACGGAAATGAAAAAAGCACCATTTGTGACAAAAGAAAAATTGGAGGAGATCATCGAAGAGTATCCCACCCCTTTCCACCTTTATGACGAGAGAGGTATCCGGCGCAACATCAAGGAGCTTAAAGAGGCCTTTGCATGGAATGAAGGATACAAAGAATATTTTGCTGTGAAAGCAACCCCCAATCCATTCCTTATTGATATACTGCGGGAGTACGACTGCGGCTGCGACTGCTCCTCCTACACGGAGCTTATGCTTTCTGATGCCATCAGTGCGAGGGGAGAAGATATTATGTTTTCCTCCAACGACACTCCGGCAGAAGAATTTGTATTTGCGGACAAATTAGGCGCCATCATTAATCTGGACGATATCACCCACATCGATTTCTTAGAGAAGGCAATCGGCCATATCCCGGAGACAATAAGCTGCCGCTACAATCCGGGCGGACTTTTTAAGATCAGCAATGATATTATGGACAATCCGGGAGATTCCAAATATGGCATGACCACAGAACAGCTTTTTGAAGCTTTTAAAATACTGAAATCCAAGGGCGCGAAAGAATTCGGGATCCACGCATTTCTTGCCAGCAATACAGTGACCAACGAATATTATCCGATGCTTGCGAAAGTACTTTTTGAGGTGGCCGTAAAGCTTAAGAAGGAGACTGGCGTACACATTAAATTCATCAATCTATCTGGAGGAATCGGAATCCCCTACAGTCCGGACCAGGAACCTAACGATATCCGTGCAATCGGAGACGGAGTCCGCAGAGTGTATGAAGAAGTACTCGTTCCGGCGGAGATGAATGATGTGGCGATCTATACAGAGCTGGGGCGCTTCATGATGGGGCCATACGGATGTCTGGTGACAAAAGCCATTCATGAAAAGCACACCCACAAAGAATATATCGGTGTGGATGCCTGCGCGGTGAATCTCATGCGGCCGGCCATGTATGGAGCCTATCATCATATTACTGTAATGGGAAAAGAGGACGCTCCCCACGACCACAAATACGATATTGCCGGTTCACTCTGTGAGAATAATGATAAATTTGCCATTGACCGGATGCTGCCTGAAATCGATACCGGAGATCTTCTGGTCATCCATGATACCGGGGCGCACGGCTTTGCTATGGGGTATAATTATAATGGAAAATTAAAATCCGCGGAACTTTTGCTGAAAGAGGACGGCCAGGTACAGCTAATCCGCAGAGCCGAGACACCGGCAGATTATTTTATTACATTTGACTGTTTTCAAATCGGGAAAAAGCTGATAAAATAATGTAGGACAAACTATATGTAATCTAGGAGGAATTGTTATGAAAGCAATACGAAAAAGAAATGTCCTTTTGACAATGGCCGTTGTGATGGTTTTGACCATGCTTGCCGGATGCGGCATGAAGCCGGATGATGCAAAAGCATATGTGCAGGCGACGCTGGACGCAGGTTATAAGGCCGACTTTGACGAGTATGCAAAGATTACGGATTCTACAAAGGAAGAGGCACAGAAGCTTTTTGACAACAACATTGACACCGTGACGAATTCGCTGGGATTCAGTGCACTTGGCGCAACCGAGGAGACTACGGAAAAGTACCGCGAATTGCTCAAGGAGATTTTTGCAAAAGCTAAATACACAATTGGTGAAGCCAAAGAGAAAGACGGCGGATTTGAGGTGGAAGTGAAGGCTGAGCCGATGCAGATCTTCAGCGGAGTTCAAGATGAGCTTGTAACAAAACTGCAGGAAGAAGTCGCAAAATCCGGACAGCCAAAAGAAGATGAGATCAACCAGCTTGCGATTGATATGCTGTATGACCTTCTCAACGAAAAGCTTGCTTCCGTGACATACGGCGAGCCCCAGTCTATAACCGTACATGTTACAAAAGATTCCAGCAATGTATGGAATATAACCGAGAGTGATCTTCAGGCGGTAGATGCTGCTTTATTCACTATTAGCTGATATGTATTTTGCCGAACATGCAAAAATAGTCGGAGCAGATGAAGCCTTGTAAAATCTCAGCTCATAGCAGAAGGAATCGATAAAAAACTACTTGACTTGGCTTTCATATGCCTATCGGATTGTTCATTAAGGCTGAGTCTTCAGAGGAAATAGCGGTATCAGTTATGGCCGAGATTATTCCGGTGAAAAATGACGCAAAAAAGCGATGGATACGCAAAAGAGCTGTTCCTTTGTCTTACGGGACAAAAGCGCAGCGACAGAATGACACTTGACGCTATGGATGTATTGTTAGAAGGGATTTATTTAGAAACAAAATATTCAGTCAATAAATGATATTGCTCAATCATGTATAAAAAGGCTGTCGGTTAATAGCGAATCTGCCCCTGTTTAGAATTATCTATTTCCGGCAGCCCTCACCCATCACATTTTCCCTTAATCCCTTATATACATTTCCAATTTTTTATAAGCGTTGCAGCATACTTTTCTTCTCATTTCATAATCATAAGGTATCCAGGGTATATCATTTAGGCATTCTGTCAATAAATCCTGCATGATATTTGACGTTTCGGTATATTTGAGGCGATAGCGGATGATAGCTAAGACATCTCCCTGTTTCATGTTGCCGATACCAAAGTCAATATTGCGATTTATGGTACTGCCATCTATTGTGAAATCGTAAAACCATTTTTTCTCTTCAAATAAACACATGCGGTTCGAAACATTTTGTCTGTCCAAATAATCAGAGAGTTCCGTGTCATAAAACTGCTTGTCAACAATGAATTGTATTGCTTCTTCTTTTATATTATCCTGCTCGAAAATTGAAGTAAATGCTTTTACGAAAAAACTTCTCCTGCGTGACGTACCCATTTCACCCAGCCAAAGCGGCAATGGTAATTCGCAAGGGTGAAAATCATCTATCGCATTTGATTTTACGCACACTAAAATCATTTCTTCTACATTCGAATGCCTAAGAAAAGCAGGTGACATAAGAGTATATCCGTCTTTAGAAAATAGGAAACGAGAAACATTTACATAAATGTTATTTTCTATTCTATATGGCTTTCCATAGAAGAAACCTTTGCTCAGCGCATTTGGGCAGGAGAAGGTGCCTTTTATGATTTTTTCTTCCAAAAGACGAGCAAGCACATACCGATATCCTTCTTTTACAAATTCCTTTTCAGCAGGAAAAGAAGTCAGCTGATCCCTTGAAAGATTGATGTGAACCCTGTTATTATAATCTACAATCGACAATACGGGGGTACATAACGAAAATCCATATTTGCCGGAGTCCAAGACAGTTCCTTTGGTTATCGGAATCCCATTGCAGAATGCATTGATATCTGAAATATACCCTGACTCGTAGCTCCATTTATAGCTGGCGTATTCGGTGTCTTTTACTTCATACCATCCTTCGAAGTCCTCGTCCTTATCAGGAATATATTCCTCTTCATGAATGATTTCCTGACCGTCTAATATATATTCTACATGAGGTTTCTGGAAACAATACCAGTCGTTCCATTTTGGGTATTTTTCTTGGGAGACGATTTCATCCAATATTTCAGGAGTAGAGTGGATGATTATTGTTGTTCCGATTGCGGCTCGCGTCCGTTCAATGTTAATATTTTCCCGGCCTATTTCGATGCCGAATCTATAACCGAGGCGTTCATTGACATATCTTGTAGTTACCTCTGCATGATTTCCCAGCAGAAAAGCAGACAGTATGCCTATGCCAAATTTCCCGGTTCTTGCAATCAGAGATTCTCCGTTTTTAATAAAATTTTTCTCCCATATCTCACTGTCGCGGAAAGAAGCGCCGGATATCAGGAAATAGTTTATAATGATATCTGCATTCATTCCTAATCCGTTGTCTGTAATGGAAAAGGTATTCTTATTTCGGTCAATCTCAACGCGTACTTGAGGAGCATAATCGGAATTTCCATTGTGTTTTTCGAGTTCTTCTCGTTCATTGCATGCATCTATGGCATTTTGTAATAATTCCCTTATGCCATATTTGGCCTCTTCGTTGTAAAGGGGATGGATTAATAATTTTAAAATGTCTGGATTTGTATCCAGGACAGCTCGTTTTGTAACAAAACGTTCCTCAAAATGTTTCCTCGTTTTTTCTGTCAAAAGATTGGAACCGATTCTTCGGATTGTCAATTCAAGAGGAGATTTTCCAGTATAAACTTCTCCAAGGACAGCCCAGCACAAATCAAGTTCTTTCTGTAACTCATATAACCAGCTTTCTATTTTTAAAAACTGACTGCTGCAGCCTGGGTTGGCATGGATGATCAATGTTTCTGATTTGATGTTCCAATCATAGTCTTCAAAATCTATTACCTGATTCCATGAAAATTCTTCCGCTGATATTTCAGAATGGGTGGTCCGCATAGACTCGATTACATGCGATGCCCGGTCATACCCGGCATCTAAGTAGTCCGCCATACGCAGTAAAGACATCAGGTAAAATATTTTGATGTTTTTAGGTTGTGCATATGCCGCGTATTGCTCTTCTAAATATTTGAAGGATCCTCTCAACTGCATCGTGTGACTTCTGGCAATAAGGGCGATGATGTCTCTTAATTCGTCATCAATCTCCGTTTTCCTCAGGACATCTAAATTTTCTTTTCCCGGGAATCCGTATTTTACAATTTCAAAAGCAAGCCGGCCATGATTTTGGCGTAAAAATTCTCCATATAATAAAATATGTTCTTTTTTGATTTCCGTATCCTTATAGGGTAACTGTTCGGGGCAGCCCGCCTGACCGAAAATTCTCCGTAGCTTCTTGTCAGAGCAGCGTTCAATCATATGGAGATACTGCTCCCACTCCTTTTTCCATATATATTTATCCAATATATCAGTCTTCTGCTCGGAAGATATTCCGTAAAGTATTTCATGCAATCCGTCTTCTCCAATAAACATGCCAATGTCATGCATAATGACGGATATGATTAAAATACCTAATTCTCTTGAGGTCATATTGGATAAGGCTCTGTCAGATATGAGCTTGTCACATATTTCTAAAATCCTTCTGATATGCAGTATGCCGTGGTGGGTATATTCGGGGAAAAAATAGGGGGATGTATAGAAATAGTCTTTTGTGTTGATGATAACCTGCTCGACATTCGCACCCCATTTTTCATTTTCCTGAATCTTGTCATATAATCGTGAAGATATTTTTAATTCGCTTTTCATTTGCGTGTCTCCTGTTGTTATAGTAATTATTCGATATACATGGTTATTTTACCACGATTATATCTATAATTCGACATGTATATGGGATTTGTGGAGCAAAACAGGAAAAATTTTCCAGATATGCTGTAAAAGGCACCGGATATGTAGTGGAGCAGTTGTCGAAAAATGGGGGATATTGTATAATTTATAATGCAGAATATATATTATTTTATTAAATATGCGAGGGGGTATCATTAAAATGACGAATAAATTTTGCCCTGGAAATTGGTTATGCTTAATAGATTTAGAAAATACACAACATTGTTATGCAAAATGCCTACAGCTAGTTCAATGGTTAGAGAAGATTGGTAAAGGAGAGGGGGATAATCAATATGTGTCCGATGAAATGCTACCATTTTTCATTTCAAGAATGGAAAATGGTAACGTTTGTAATAAAGATATACTGTTACAACAGGAAAGGTATATTGCGGATAAAGATTCTAAAAAGTATAGTAAGATTACTTCAAAAGAACAATTGATTTCGGGCTTAGAAAAAGAAAGCAGTAAATATGAGAATATAATCCTAGAGAATCGTTTTAATTATTACTTCCGTATCCATTTGAACCACAATGATGGCGATATTACAGAATTACAATATTTTGTTTTGCTTTTGCAGATGATGCCGTCTATTCGGGGCAAGGTAGCGGCTCGTATAATGGAATTAACTGAAAATGAGTGGAGTGAAAGTGACTTTTTTAGAGTGTCTCATTTTTTGCGCTTTATACAGACTAAATATCACTGTTTTTTTGCTTGTTACAATAAAGAACTGTCATCATTACGATTCCTTTTGCAGGATGCAGATGGTACGCAGACCAGCTTTCTTCCTGTATTAGAAGTTAATGGACAACTATATCAAACACTTAACAAAACATGGTTTTTGGAATATGAGCTTGATGAAAAATGTAGATACAGTGACTTGTATACAACTATTTATCCCAAGGAATGTGCAGGGAATGATTTAACTAAATCCTTGTTTAAAATTGGATTTCGCATGTTGTTTAAAAGTTTGTCAGGAAGAAAATATGCAAGCTATGAAAAGAAACATAATTTATTGAAGTTTTTGACCAAATTGGTACAGGATATTCAAGGGATTACCCCATTAGATATGTTGTTATTTAGCACGTTAGCAGGAGATAAACTTCAGAGCCATCTAGATTTTGCAGTTGCCAAGAACTGCATGGGAGAAATGCAGATGCTTTCTCTAGCGATTAGTCAAATATTAGAAAACATTGTCAATCACTCAGAAAGAAACCAAGGTGTATTTACATTTCGAATACAAAATAATCAAGAATATTTAAATAAACATTATCCCGGCTATCTCCGTAATAAGGAAAAAGATTGCATAGAGCTACTGATTGCAGACGGTAATCGTGTTGATGGTATTGTTAAGCATTTCCTTAATAGTAATAAGGCAGATATACGACTTAAAAATCATTCAGAAGATATTTGCCTAGGACAACTTTTGGGGGATTATAAAGATGGAGAGATGTCTGAGATATGGAATGCTGTGAGGAAAGAACATCCGGAAATGTGCCATGGTCTTATTTCTTTTACCAATAGTGTGCGGAGATTAAACGGGGCATTTTGGGTGAGAAGTGCGCCAGAAATTGAAAGCAAAAACTATAAGAATTTATATTACTTTAACAATGCGGAAAGAAATTATGCGGTAGATGAATTATTAGATACATATATCCCAGGCACACAATTTTCTGTCATTATAAACCGAACGAAAGAAGTTGTTGATACGATATTGGATAATGACGATTGGGCTTTTGATTTTGACAAGCTAGTATACGCGACCACATATAAGGATTTAGCGAAAGCACTGATATATGAAGAAAAAATCGTTCAAATAAAAATAGTTGCTGAAACATTGAGTTTGGTATCAAATTCTTTAAATCAATATGACAAAGATGCTGCTGCTACTTGGTGGAAAGATTTGTTTAATAGCTATATCGCAAAAGAAAATGGTTGTAATCATATGGTTTTTGAATGTGATTTAGAGATGTTATGCCAGGAATTAATTAAAAAACCAAAATTAGGAGAGCCTTTTTGTAAAGGTTTTTTAAGTAGTCATTTTTTTATAGAACCAGAAAAGAGTGCATATTATTGTATCTTGTTCAAAAATGTAAGTGCCTGTTTCAGCCGAGTATTTGCTGCAACTCTTCGAGTAATTGAAATTCAAGGAATTGCTGTATGGGAAAGAACGGGCGTTTATTTTATTCTGAGACAATATAAAGGGGGAAATCTTTCGTATTGTACTTCCATTATGCAAAATTTACTGGAGCATTATGATAAAAAGGAATTTGAAAAAATCTTTCCAGACATATTTCCTACACCGTTATTCATCAAAAAGGGGGAAACAACCACAGAGTTTGAGCAAGAACTACTTCAACAAGCACAAACCTCTATCACCGATATGGATACTCAAGGATTTAAAATTAAGGAGACACATATGCGGCTCGGAAATAAAGTTCATTTGGATGAGTTCTATGAAATGGCCTTGTTTTTTGAAAATCCTAATTATGCATATTATACAGCGTTTTTATGTTTGAGGACTTTGCTGACAGAGTATCCTAATATGTTATATGATAAACCTCAGATTTTATTTTATGGATATGCCTCATATTCCAGAGCTATTATCTGGGCCATTCTTCAAATATTAAATCAATATAAAAAACATCCAGAAACAATGGAAAAATCAAAAAACGGGAAAGCATTGCCAGAGATTGAATTTGTTATTTATCAGAATGACCTAAAACTAGATAGTGAGGAACCCCAGATTCAGATGTACTATAGCAGGGAGCAATGGCAAAGAAAGCCACATGAAATTTGGAATCCAGAAGATACGACTTTGGTTTCTATTGTTCCAATTAGTTCTTCACTAACTACATTTAACAAAATGCGTAAAGAGCTGAATCAGGAAACCGGGAAAAATTTTATATCAAAACTAAATTATACTGCTTTTTGGGTTCGCAATAAGTTTAATGCTAATGAAATCTGTAGTTCTACAGATGAGGAAAAAAATTTCTGGGAAACAGTAAATCCTGATACAAAAATAATTTCAAGCAAATTTATTGATGGTGAAATTAAGTATCTCACCTATGTGACTAGTACATGGAGAGATCCGCTTGGTTGTGAAAAATGTTTTCCGGAAGATCCTATTTTTGAATATCCTTTGGTAGAAACGGATCCTACTTCAACAGTACCGACACAGCAATTTTATCTTCAAAAACAATGTGAATCTTTTAATTATGAAATAAAAGAAACCAATAGGGAACAACAAAATAATGAACGTATAGCAAACTTAAAAGGAAATATGTTATATGGACATATTTCGAAAGGGGAAAATCATTATCAATATTTTGTGAAAAATCAAGTATATTTTCAGCAGGAAAGAAATAGGATTATTTTATGGTTAAAAGAGTTGCGTAAGAAGGCAGAAAATATGGACGATTCAATTATTACATCATCAAAATATATTAATGTACTGATTATTCCGCAAAAAACAGACAATGTGGAATTTTCCCAATATGTTTATGAATATTACTTCCAGGGTTGTGCAGAATGTGTGATTATAAATACTGAAAAAGAATTCAGGAGTAATTTCAAAGCGGCATATAGTGGTTTGTTTAGACGTTTGCGTGCAGAAGTAGCTTTACAGAAAAAAGTAAAATTTCATTATGTGGATACTTCTCTACAAAGTGGAAGTAGTTTTAATCGTGCTGTTTCCTTGCTTTCAGCTTGTATGGAAGACTCAGATTTAGGAAAGAATACTGAAAAATATGAATTTCAGATTGCACAAATATTTTTATTAATTAGTAGATTATCGGAATCATCTAAAAGACGCTATGTAAAAAACCCGGAACAAGAATTCCATGCATATGCCCAATTATCTATTTCTGCTATGCGGACTTTTGGTGATAGTTGTGTTCCTTGTAAGTTACAACAGGAAGCACAGCGTTATTATAAGAAAGCAGCAACAAAATCTATTAGCTCATATTGGGAAAAGAAAATCTACGCCAGAGCTTGTGTTCCGTTTGATCAGGTTGAAATGAATGAAAATGAAGATATGACAATACATGAGGAAGGATATAGAAGAATGATTTGCACTCATAGAGCAGCTTATTATATTCGACCGATTCAAGGAGCCGCAGTATTAGATTATTTTCTTGCACTTCGAAAGTTTTTTGACGAAATATGTAATGCAAATTTAGATAAAAAAACGCAAAGTTACATTTATCGGTATGTAAATAATGAAAACAGAGGAGAATGGATGGCCGCTGCATTAAAAGTAATTGCACGTCCTTTCTTCGCATATGATTATAAGATTCGATGTGCCGTAATGGATATGTATCTTTTACTTGCAGAATATTGGATTGGAGAAAGTAATATCCAGAATTTACGTATACGATTGAAAAACGGGAAGAATGAACAAAAAAAATACTTACTTGAAAAAGGCAATATTGAATGGATTAAAATTTTTGCCGATAATTTGATAAAGGCGATTGGCACGAATGAATGTGATAAATTAGCATTTATTCGTAATAATATATTAAAGAGCCTCGCTGATATTAAAAGTAATTATATATTGCGAAAGAAGACTCTTATACAGATTAGCCATAAAATAAGTACCGCCTGTCAAAAGAGTGGAAGGAATGAGAGTGCTGTAGAGTTTTATCAGCATTATCTTCGTTCCATTTTACGAATGACTCATAGTAGTAGTGACGAGACGAAAAGTCTTTGGCTTGAATATTTACTTCAATTTGGTGAAGAATATAAGAAAGAAAACTGGTCGGGGATATCGGATAAAGAATGTAACGGAATTTCTAAGTTTCTTGAAGAAGTTCCGAAAAATGTACAGCAGGCATTTAGAAATTTTATGGAGGTACTTCTTGTTGAAAATAATAGACCCATATATCAGCTTGTAGCGGAGCTTCATAAAAAAACTAAATTAGATAAAAAACAAAATGAAAATGAAGAGCGTGATGAAGGGCACATACAAGAAGAGCAGAAATTTTTGAATGAGTATATTACACGTAAGTCTGCTAAATTTTTGCAATTTGGGAAACAAAACGTTATGGATTATGCTCAACTTCATTCCCTGCATAAGTTTCTTATACTACTTAATCAAACTAGCCATGAAATTGACCGCTATAATGATTTGGGAAAAGCTTTACAAGGGATTGTAGAGTCTGATACAACACCGACGGGAAGTGTTGTCCTTTTTGGTGAAAACGGGCAGATTGATGATACAGAACCTTCCCCCGTTACAAAATATTTGAATTTGCCCGATTATTTTGAACTATATCCTCAGTATATTGAGGAATATAACAGCCAAGGTAAAACGGAGGAACAAGTTAGATTTGAAAAAGAATGGGAATTTATAAAAAAAGATAAGATTGCTAATGCATTTTTAAATGAGAATGGTTTTTATATGCTGAAACAAGAAGGAATAAATGAGAAAGTAAATATTGTTATTAAACTGGAAAATAATTATGATGCTCTAGTTCATTCGAAAAAGAAATTGCAGGTTGAAATCCAGAAAATTGAGCCAATTTATATTTATATTCCATGTTCTATATGTCGTCAACAGGCATTGGGATTGACTCGCAAAATATTGATGTTTCGCAGAAAGCTGATTGAATGGCTAGAAACAGACTTCAATAATAATGCCATTGCTGTTCTATCTCGGCAACAATATTTGGCAAAAGTTCTTTCAACAGATAAAATGGGCGATCATGCGGAGAATGATTTCGTAGAATGTCAAGAACTATTGTTGCTAGCAACGGATCAATCAGCATTTGACATTGAAAATAAAACGGGAAACTGGGAGAACGCAGTTACTGAAACTGGAGAGACTGAAAATATTTATGAGATTCCCGAAGACACTAAACCGCCACTAGTAGAAAAGTTAACGATTGCACGGGAGTGGTTTTTCCTGCGCTCATATGTAAATTCCCGCATTTCACGTTTATTCCGAACAATGGTTCGAAGCGAGAATGAACTAGGGTGGGGAGAGTTGATTAATGTTGAAGACTATTATGCACGTGATGGTCAAAGTGTAATGATGTGTCCAGTGCGGAATTTAAAAACAGTTTTTTTCACACCAATAAAAGTAGGGTATATCCGAAAAAACTATTTGCGGCAGATGATGGATACTATTACTTTTACAATTCAGGGAATTCCAGATTATCAATTTGGTGAACAGAGCAATCCAGATGCAACTATTGACGAACGTTTGCAAAATGTATCCAATCAGTTTGAAAATTTTTGCTGTATTAGCTTATATTCTGAAAAAAAACATAAGCAATGTGCATATTTAGCAGAATATCTTACAGTTATTTTATTGGATTGCTTTATAAGTGGAATAAAAGCAGGAGAAATATGGAACCAGGCTAAATGGGGAGGTGAGGCGTTCCAGATTCTGCAAAGAAAAAGAGCGTCTGAAAAGTGTGAAATACAAATTGATCGGGAAAATGGAGGCCTTTGTGGGAGTATACGGTATGATTTTCTTGTAATCCAAAATAAGATATATCATCCTCTGCGCTCTGAGAAGAAAGGTTTCGGAATGTCATTGGCCGCAATAAAGTGGTATATAGATAGCCTTTGGCGTGAATGTATTTGTAATCAGACGGAGTATCCGCAGGTTGACACAATTAAGACAGAAAATCAATACATTATTAAATTACCAATTTTAGAAAGTGAGGTTAAAAAATGAGTGAAAAAGTTGTGATTCTGGTAGAAGATGATCTTTTTAAAATGGAGGATATGCTGCTAAGTATTCAATCAATTCTGTTTGTGGCAGCAAAACAGAACTTATCTAATGCACCACAAGAAAATGATACAGAAATTTGTCTTCTCCATGTGCTGGATAACGATGAAAAGGAAGATTCTAAAACTTTTGAAAGATTCAAATCTATTCTTGAGAGCCGGCAAAGGGAATATGATTGTAAACTAAAATATAAGTACGAAATGGTGTATATAGACAAAAAAATGTATCCAGTGAATAAAGATAAATGCGAGGAAATTCTTGGTGATAAAATTAGGGAGATTGCTCAGAAACGTAATTATTCTATTGTACTTGATGTTATATTGGTGAGAAATGGGTCTAAGGAAATTAATCGGGTTTTGAAGAAAGAAGAAATCCTGTCTCACTCACTGTATAAATTATTTCCAGGACATTGTATTCCTTATACAACTTATGATAGTACTGGACAAACATTCCGAGTCAAGTGGGCGGATATGATTGAAAGCGAACGGCCATATGAGCGTTTTTGTCTGGATGGAAATGTAATCCATAAAGACTTTAAGCAAAAACTCTATGGGCAGTTAGAAATTGGCATTTAATGAGATAATGGTAGAATACAAGGAGAAAACAAGTGGGAAAAGGAACAAAAGAATATAGTGATATTGTAAATGCGAAAAAAAAAGAACCCTATTTTGAAAAAAACCAAAAAGGGTTTTCGCAAAATGAATTAGTGTACCATTATAGGAATTTTCAAAGTTTCTGGCAAATATTACAGAGCGACGCATTATGGGCGACAAATGCGCGTTTCAGTAATGATGAAGCTGAACAAAAATTTGGCATGGAACTTATAGCGTCCGTAATACCTGAAGATATGAAACTTGATGTTGACAATATGGGACTAGATGAAAATTATATTATTTGTTTTTGTCTGGAAGATGATAAATTGAGCCAGTGGCGGGGATATGCATCGGAAGGTGGAGTTTCTATGGGATTTGATTTTGGAATGCCCCGTGCATTTTCAGTATTGCATAGCGAAGCAAAAGATATTTCTGTTACATCAAATTGTGAAATACAGTATGTAGGACTAAATAATGTGTGTTATGTACAACCAAGGCAAAATGTGGAGGGGGATGAACAATATAGAGCGCGTTGTCAAAGACAAATTAATTTTTGCCCTAGCGCGATAAAAGACGAAGAAACAATGCTTTATACGGATGAAATTCAAAGTAAAGCACCCTTTATAAAACATGATGGCTTTTATGAAGAAAATGAATATCGTCTTGTATTCTCTAATAAGAATGGAGAGTTAAATGCCTGTATACGTTATAGAGATGCACGGAAGGAACAACTCCGCTATCCTTATATTATAACAAAAACTGCTTTGCCAGAAGATAAACCTGTTTCATGTGTTATAAGAGTTTGCATCGAAGATGAGAAAAAAGAGAAAGAACTAGTTCAGAAATTAGAAAAGGAATTGAAAAAGAAAATACCTACACTTGTACAAGGATGCCATTTTAGTACATCGACTATACGGGATGCAGAGGAGCCTTTTTGCACAGGATGTGTATTGCGCCGTTGGGAAAGCATTCATAGTTATCGCCCTTGCCGATATAATTATGGATCAGAAAACGAAGAGTATACATTTTGTTTGCAGAAAAACACAAATTGCGTGGTAATATCTCAGGGAAAAGAACAAAAGAAGATTTATGAAATTGTACATAAGTGTGTTCAAAAGTTTTTTAAAGAAATTGATTCCGCCAAAGAAAACATATTTAAAATTCCCGTATGGTGTGAAGGACATTTACCTTTACGTAAGATTACAGTTGGACCGTGTCCAAATCAAAATGGTATGATGGAAGCGATTAGACATTATTGTAAGCATACATACTGGCTACGAGATGTTGAGATTCAGGCATCAGCTATTCCATTCCGAAAGTCTCTCTGATGATTATAATAGAGACTGTAAAAAATTTTACACTGTCGAGAAAAGTTATCCTTGACGCAAAGACGATACCAAAGATTAACTGAGAGAGCATGTAAGAAGGGTTATGTAAGAATGCAAGAAGAGATTCTGTAGAGATTTTGTATGAGCTGTACAGATTAAGGATTAGGGATACTATAGATGAAATGGAGGACATGCTGCGGGAGATGCCTGTGGACGTCATAGAATCATGCGTTTTCCAATGTAAGCATTTGGATTGGAGGATTTGCCAAAGGCTCATCCGCTTTATTCTTCCAGGGGATTATTTTTACATATTCCAATACTGGAGTATGAAGAATTAGGATATTTATTGGAACAGCAGATGGATAAGGAATTCTATATTCCTTCCGTGCAGCAGATTGAAGAAATCTGCGGGATTGGCTACGCGGCAAGCTCATTAGCCTATAAAAAGCTGGAAAACTTCTTTTTGAGAAAAATGGATATGACATATGAACACGCCGTTACATGGTGTCTTCAGGTGTGGGCAAACAGCTATGAAGGAGAATCGCCTGCGGAGGTAATGAACAAGATGTCAGAGGCTGGTATCGCATTTGAATGCGAAAAGCAAATGAATGAATTTGCCGGATTACTTATGGATGCACATAATGATACGCGGATGAAAGAAAACAGAGGGCATACGCCCAATGAACTAACGAGAAAAGAAAAAATATAAAAAATATTATGGGAGAAAGTAAATTTTCCGGCCTTTTATGTTACAATGATAAAAACAGCGGGAGGTTTTTCATTTATGAAAGGTATTATTTTGGCCGGCGGTTCCGGCACGCGGTTATATCCGCTTACGAGGGTTACGTCCAAGCAGCTTTTGCCTGTTTATGACAAGCCCATGATCTATTATCCGCTTTCTACGCTGATGCTGGCGGGCATCCGGGATATCCTGATCATCTCGACGCCGGAGGATACGGCGAGGTTTAAGGGGCTTTTGGGAGACGGGAAGAGTTTCGGAATCCGGCTTTCCTATGCGGTGCAGCCGAGCCCGGACGGGCTTGCCCAGGCGTTTATCATCGGGGAGGATTTCATTGGGGAGGAGCCCTGCGCCATGGTGCTTGGGGACAATATTTTTTACGGCGGGTGGTTTCGGAAGAATCTGCGGGATGCTGTGCGGGATGCGAAGGATGGGTATGCTACAATCTTCGGGTACTATGTGAAGGACCCGGAGCGGTTTGGGATTGTGGAGTTTGACGGCGAAAGGAATGTCCTCTCTGTGGAGGAAAAGCCGGAAAACCCGAAGTCGAATTACTGCATTACGGGGCTGTATTTTTACGATAAGCGGGTCACGGAGATGGCGAAGAGAGTGCGGCCTTCGGCGCGGGGCGAGCTTGAGATTACGGATCTAAACCGGCTGTATCTGGAGGATAAGAGCCTGAAGGTTCAGATATTGGGGCGGGGCTTTGCGTGGCTTGACACGGGGACCATGGACAGCCTTATGGATGCGGGGACATTTGTACAGACGGTCCAAAACCGGCAGGGGGTGGTAATCTCGGCGCCGGAGGAGATTGCGTTTCACGAGAAATGGATCACGAAAGAGGAGCTTTTGGCGTCGGCAAAGCTTTACGGGAAGTCTCCTTACGGGGAGCATTTGCAGAGGGTTGCGGACAACAGGCTTGTGTATGAAGGAGGGAATTCATGACAATCATTGTAACGGGCGGAGCCGGATTTATCGGTTCTAATTTTATCTACCATATGCTGGAAAAATATCCGGACTACCGGATCATATGCGTGGACTGCTTGACCTATGCGGGGAATCTGTCCACGCTTGAGGAGGCTCTTGCGAACCCTGAGTTTCGTTTCTGCAAGATAAATATCTGTGACCGGGATGCCATTTACCGGTTGTTTGAGGAGGAGCGGCCGGATATGGTGGTCAATTTTGCGGCGGAATCCCATGTGGACCGTTCCATTGAGGAGCCGGAGGTTTTCCTGGATACGAATATCAAGGGGACTGCGGTGATGATGGATGCCTGCAGAAAGTACGGCATCAAAAGATTCCATCAGGTGTCTACGGATGAGGTGTACGGGGATCTCCCTCTTAACAGGCCGGACTTGTTTTTTACGGAGGAGACGCCCATCCATACGAGCAGTCCTTACAGCTCTTCGAAGGCGGCGGCGGATCTTTTGGCTCTTGCCTACTATCGGACTTACGGGCTGCCGGTGACTATCAGCCGGTGCAGCAATAATTACGGACCGTATCATTTCCCGGAAAAGCTGATTCCCCTTATGATTGCCAATGCGCTGGCGGACAAGCCTCTTCCGGTGTACGGGGAGGGCGTCAATGTCCGGGACTGGCTGTATGTGGAGGACCACTGCAAGGCCATTGACCTGATCATCCATGAAGGAAGAGTGGGGGAGGTCTATAATATCGGCGGGCATAATGAGATGCGAAATATTGATATCGTGAAACTCATCTGCAAGGAGCTTGGAAAGCCTGAGAGCCTGATTACCTATGTGGCGGACCGTAAGGGGCATGACATGCGGTATGCTATTGACCCGGCAAAAATCCACCGGGAGCTTGGGTGGCTACCGGAGACGAAGTTTGCGGACGGGATTAAGAAGACAATCCAGTGGTATCTTGAGAACCGGGAGTGGTGGCAGGAGATTATTTCCGGGGAATATAAGGGGTATTATGAAAGGATGTACGGGAATCGCAAAAGCTAAGCACGCTAAGATTTTCACGTCTTATATAGTAGTTCTTTTTGATACTACTACATGAGACGTGATCGACTCCCCAAAATATATCGAGAAGAAAAGGAGTTATTACTATGATTAAAAAAATTATCAGCATTTTTATGGCGGCAGCACTTTGCATTGCGGCAATCGTTCCGTGTGCAGAAATCAAAGCCGCAGACACTCAGACAGAAGCAGAAGCTCAAAGTCTTGCCGCGAATTTAAATTATACATTCACATCTATTGATGATACCTCTGTATCTACTACAGCAGGTTCAGCGAAAGCTACCATTCTTATATTTGGCAGCACTACATGCGGCTATACGAAAAGAACGATACAAAGTATTTCAGGAAGTACATGGGTAAAAGAGCCCGATATACGAACAGTATTTGCAGAGGCAAATGGCGCAGCAAAAGAAGAGACTGCATCCTTTGCCCAAATTTACGGATGTTCTTCAATTACATTCTGCTATGATGAAGGAGGAACTATATTTGAGGCTATGTGGAGTTATGCAAATGCGGGTTCTGCCTCTCCGCAAACATCAGTTAAACTACCGGTTATTGTATTGATTGATAGTAAAAATATGATTCAAAAAGTTATGATGAGACCTGATTCAGAAAAAGATATTATAACAGAAGTAAACCAATTTCTAGATACCGATCAACCAGGTTCGTCGTGACGAGCATTGCGCCCAATGCCTTCAAAGGAAACAAAAAATTAAAATCAGTCACCATCGACAAAAATATCAGGAAGATTGGTAAGAATACATTTTATGGATGTAAGAATCTGAAAAAGATTGTTATCCGCAGCAAGAATCTCACCAAAAAGAGTATCGGTAAAAATGCATTTAAGGGAATCCATTCAAAAGCAGTGGTCAAAGTACCGAAAAGCAAAGTGAAAAGCTATAAGACATTGTTCAAATCGAAAGGCATGGGCAAGAAAGTAAAAGTAAAAAAATTGTAATTATTTTCACAGATTTCTCTTGATTTTACGACATATCCATGATATTATCTATGAGTATGCCGCACAACGAGGTTTACAAGTTCTGCCATATTTTTCAAAGATTGGTAGGCACCGCAGTTGGCGAGTAATGATAATAGGAGGTGCCATATGTACGCAATTATAGCAACAGGTGGTAAACAGTACAAAGTAGCAGAAGGCGATATCATTAAAGTAGAGAAGCTTGGTGCAGAGGCCGGAGAGACTTATACATTTGACCAGGTGCTTGCAGTAAGCGACAACGGTCTTAAGGTTGGTGAGCCGACAGTTGCAGGAGCAACCGTTGAGGCGTCCGTAGTTGGAAACGGTAAAGGCAAAAAGGTTATCGTTTACAAATACAAAAGAAAAACCGGATACCATAAAAAGAACGGCCACAGACAACAGTATACAGCAGTTAAGATTGAAAAGATCAATGCTTAATTTGGAGTTTTGTCCATGATTCATGTAACCATATACCAGAATAAAAGGAAAGAATATACCGGTTTCAAGGCATACGGACACGCAGGATTCAGCGATGAAGGTCAGGATATCGTATGTGCGGCTGCATCCGTATTGATCATCAATACGGTGAATGCCATTGAAAAATTTACGGAAGACAGGACTTCACTGGTATCGGATGATGCCGAGGGAGTGATTGATTATTCCTTGAAGGACAGACCTTCAAAGGAAGCGGAACTTTTGCTGGATACGATGGTTCTGGGTCTTACAGAGATGTCTGACGATGAGAACTATGCAGAATATATTGATTTAACATTCGAGGAGGTGTGACAACCATGATGAAATTAAACCTTCAGTTTTTTGCTCATAAAAAAGGTGTTGGTTCTACAAAGAACGGACGTGATTCCGAGTCTAAAAGACTTGGTGCCAAGAGAGCAGACGGACAGTTTGTAAAAGCCGGCAACATCCTTTACAGACAGCGCGGAACAAAGATTCACCCGGGTATCAATGTGGGACGTGGCGGTGATGACACATTATTTGCACTTGTTGACGGTGTTGTGAGATTTGAAAGAAAAGGAAGAGATAAGAAACAGGTTTCTATCTATCCGGTAGCTTAATTCATTTGGTTGAGCTTATGAGAGTGTTGCTTGATAACTGTTTGCAGTTATATGGTGACACTCTTTTTTCAAATAATAAAAAGAAAGAGGATTTTTTATGTTTGCAGACAGAGCAAAGATATTTATACGATCCGGCAAGGGCGGCGATGGACATGTAAGTTTTCGCCGAGAGCTTTATGTGCCTAATGGCGGTCCCGACGGCGGTGACGGCGGACGCGGTGGCGACGTGATCTTTGAGGTGGACAAAGGACTGAATACACTTCAGGACTTCCGGCACAAAAGAAAGTTTGCCGCAAAGGACGGCGAGCCGGGAGGGAAGAGGAGATGTCATGGTGCAGATGCCGATGACATCATATTGAAAGTGCCGGAAGGTACGGTCATTAAAGAGGCGGAGTCTGACAAAGTGATTGCGGATATGTCTGGTGAAAATCACAGGCAGGTTGTTCTTAAAGGAGGCAAGGGCGGTCTTGGGAACCAGCACTTTGCGACTGCTACCATGCAGATTCCCAAATATGCCCAGCCAGGGCAGCCTGCGCAGGAACTCTGGGTTAAGTTAGAGCTTAAAGTAATTGCGGATGTAGGACTTATTGGGTTCCCCAACGTTGGCAAATCTACATTCCTTTCCAGAGTAACGAATGCTCAGCCGAAAATAGCCAACTACCATTTTACAACGTTGAATCCCAATCTTGGGGTGGTGGACCTCGGCGAAGCCAAAGGTTTTGTTATTGCTGATATTCCCGGACTGATTGAAGGTGCGTCTGAGGGTGTCGGCTTGGGACATGAATTTTTACGGCATATCGAGCGTACAAAAATGATGATACACGTTGTAGATATTGCGGGAAGTGAAGGGCGCGATCCTGTTGATGATGTATATAAGATCAATCAGGAATTGGAAGCCTATAATCCGGATATTGCGTCCCGTCTGCAAGTGATTGCCGCGAATAAGACCGATCTCATCTTCGAGGGAGATGAAAGCCCGGTTGAGAGATTAAAAAATGAATTTGAGCCAAAAGGTATCAAAGTATTCCCAATATCTGGAGTAAGCGGTCAGGGTATGAAGGAGCTTTTGTATTATGTGTCCGAACAATTATCGGCACTCGATCAGAAACCTGTTACCTTTGAGCAGGAATATTTCCCGGAAGATGAGCTTATCTATATCGACCTGCCATTTACGGTGGAGAAGGATAAAGAGACTTATGTAGTCGAGGGCCCGAAGATTGAAAAGATGTTGGGATATACCAATCTTGATTCCGAGAAAGGTTTTGCATTTTTCCAGAAGTTTTTAAAAGATGCTGGGATACTTGACGAGCTTGAAGCTGCCGGCATTCAAGAAGGAGATACTGTGAGGATGTACGGCCTTCAGTTTGATTACTACAAATAACTTGACAAAGGAGTTTTTGAAAGATTATGACGACAAAGCAGAGAGCATATTTAAAAAGCCTTGCCATGACGATGGAGCCTATTTTCCAGATCGGTAAGAGCAGCATGACGCCGGAATTTACAAAAGCCATTGACGAGGCATTAGCGGCGAGAGAGCTGATCAAGATCAGTGTCCTTAAAAATTGTGCAGATGATCCAAAAGCGTTGGCCGAGCTCCTCGGAGAGCGCACTCACTCTCAGGTAGTCCAGGTGATCGGAAAAAGAATTGTCCTTTACCGTGAAGGGAAAGACAAAAACAAAAAAATCCAGTTACCATAACAAGGAAAGTGCAAAATGAAGATAGGAATTATGGGGGGTACGTTTGACCCAATTCACAATGGACACCTTGAAATTGCAAAAGCCGCATTCAAACAATTTGATTTAGACAGGGTTTGGTTTATGCCCAACGGAAATCCGCCGCACAAGGCACTCGCCAGCATTGGCTCAAGCATAGAGAACCGTTTGCAGATGGTAGAACTTGCAATTGAAGAGTACCCAGGCTTTTGTCTCGAAGTATACGAAGCGCGAAAAAAGAGTATATCCTGTTCTTACAAAACGATGGAGCATTTTACAAAAATATATCCGGCGGATGATTTTTACTTTATTATCGGGGCAGACTCTTTATTTGCTGTTGATAAATGGGTACATCCCGAAAGACTGTTTCCTACATGTACCATACTTGCGGCTTACAGAAATAAGATGGATACAAAGGACAAGATGGAAGAGCAGATACATTACTTGCGGGAACGATATCATGCACAATGCGAACTTCTCGTCTCTCCCCTTATAGATATTTCTTCCTCAAATCTGCGGAAATGGATAAAGGAAGGAAAGAGCATTAAGGGATTTGTTCCTGAAAAGGTAGAGGAATATATAAAAAAGGAATGTTTGTATGGATCTGAGAATCAATAAAATCAATAAAAAACTACAAAAAAAACTTGATAAAGAGCGTTACGAACACACCCTTGGGGTGATGTATACAGCTTCGGCTTTAGCTATGTGCCATAATGCCAATATTGGACAGGCGCTGCTTGCAGGACTTTTACATGATTGTGCAAAGTGTATCCCAAATGATAAAAAAATTAAGCTGTGCCGGAAATACCATCTGGAAATATCAGACGTAGAGCAGAAAAATCCAAGTCTGCTCCACGCAAAACTCGGTGCATATATAGCAAGAAAGAAGTATCATGTAGAAGATTACGAAGTACTTGGTGCAATTAAAAGTCATACTACCGGCAAACCCGCTATGACTCTTCTCGAAAAAATCATCTATATCGCTGACTATATCGAACCCGGGAGAGTGGAACTACCCAATATGGCAGAGGTGCGGAGATTGGCGTTTGCCGACATTGATGAATGTCTGTACCGGATGCTTGAAGATTCTCTCATTTATTTGAAGAACAGGAATCTTCCGATTGATAAAATGACAGAAAAGACTTATCATTATTATAAAAAGAAATTAAAAGAGCAGGAGGAATAATATGAATCAAGGAAAAGATATGGTCCGTATTATCTATGATGCCCTTACAGAAAAAAAGGGTGAGGAGATCAAAGTCATCGACATTTCTGAAATCTCGGTTATGTCAGATTACTTTGTTATCACAAACGGAACCAGCAACAGTCAAGTAGATGCTCTCGTAGAAAATGTTGAAGAGCAGATGCAAAAAGCCGGTTTTTCCCTAAAACAACGAGAGGGACAGCGGAGCGGTACATGGGTGCTTTTAGATTACGGAGACGTGATCGTCCACATATTTGATAAGGAGAACCGCTCATTTTACAATCTCGAACGCGTATGGAATGACGGAAAAACAGTTGTAATGTAAATAATCGGTCGCAATAATGATGCCTGAATCCCAAAGGTCATGTATGACATGCTTTCATGTCAATACATGGCCTTTTTGCAGACCTGTAAAACATGAGCAGCTCAGGGATCCTCCTACCTCATAAAACGGAATACACCAATCACTTTTCCTAAGACAGTACAGTATGGTACAACGATAGGATCCATCGTATCATTCTCCGGCTGCAGACGGATATGGTTGTCCTCTTTATAAAATGTCTTGACAGTGGCACCATCCTCAATCAATGCCACCACCATCTCTCCGTCGCTGGCAGCTTCGTGTTCTTCTACAAGGACAAGATCACCGTCAAATATACCGGCATTGATCATACTTTCCCCTCGAACCTTTAGCATAAATGTCTGTCTGTTCGGCATATATTCCATAGGAATAGGGAAGTAGTTTTCTATATTCTGTTCTGCCAGAAGCGGCTCGCCTGCGGCAACGCGGCCTACAATCGGAACATTGACCATCTCACGGCGGATAAAATTAAAGTTATCATCCAGAATCTCAATCGCACGCGGCTTCGTAGGATCCCGTCTGATGTATCCCTTCTTCTCCAATGTCTCTAAATGGGAGTGGACAGAAGAAGTAGACTTCAAATGAACTGCCTCGCAAATATCCCTCACTGCAGGCGGAAATCCCCGCTCTAAAATCTGTGACTTAATATATTCCAATATCTCAAGCTGTTTTGCGCTGATCTTATTCTGTGCCATATATAATCCTCCCTTATAAAAAATAATTTTCTTAGATGAATATATCATAACACAGCATCAAAGAAAAAGCAAACAAATGTTTTAGAAAATATGTTCGAAATTTTTCTCATAATCTATTGACACAAGAACTTTTGTTCTGTATAATGCAAAAAAAGAACAAAAGTTCGGCGATGGATACAGGAGGTCAGAAAAGATGAAAAAGAGAAATTTACGAAAAATCTGTTTTATTATAATTATTATTTTCAGCATTACTTTTAGCAGCAATTATGTAAAAGCCCGTGACTGTGATCCTCCGGACTCTCCGGAGGCGAACTATGAAAAACATTACAAAAGCATCATGATCGAATACGGCGATACGCTGTGGGAAATCGCTGCACAATATAGAGATACCGATCATGAATCGATCCGTGATTACATAGATGAACTCATGGCAATTAATAATTTAGATACAGATCAGATACATGCAGGACAGTATTTGGCAGTTCCTTATTATGAATAACACGCCAAATATCATTGTGGTACTAAATAGTACCACTAAATGTCATAAATATATCTATACGTAAAATACTGATTTTTCCAAAAGATGTAGACAAAAAGGCTATGTTATGATACAATCAGCTATGCATCAATTAAAAAGGAAGGGATTTATATGGCAAAGCCACGTACATATCACGAACAGACAAACATAGATTATACATTGCGGCTCAGAGATATATTGAGGACGCTTCCGCCGTTTACCCATGATTTTTTTCGAGCCATTGAGCCTACATCATCTATAAGAACGAGGATGAATTACGCTTACGATATACGTGTATTTTATCATTATCTGATGGAGAACAATCCGGTTTATAGCCGTTATGCTGTCCAGCAATTTACAGCAGCGGATCTGGAACGCTTACAGCCTGTAGATATCGAGGAATACATGGAATATCTAAAGGTCTATAAGCGCGATGATGATGAGACTATGGTGAACGGTGAAAAAGGTCTTGCGAGAAAGATGTCTGCGCTGCGGACATTTTACGGATACTATTACAAGAGACAGATGATTTCCAGCAACCCGACGCTTCTTGTAGAGATGCCCAAGATTCACGAGAAAGCGATCATACGGCTGGATGCAGATGAAGTTTCTATGCTTTTGGATTTTGTAGAGTCGGCAGGTGATAAGCTCACCGGGCAGTCTCTTACTTATTACAATAAGACGAAGTCACGAGATCTGGCGATTCTCACATTGCTTTTAGGGACAGGCATTCGTGTATCTGAATGTGTTGGACTGGATTTGAACCACGTAGATTTTAAAAATAATGGAATTACGGTGACACGCAAAGGCGGGAATCAGATGGTTGTCTATTTCGGTGATGAAGTTGCCCATGCATTGAGCCAATACATTGAAGGAGACCGGAAAGCTGTCACTCCTCTACCTGGTCATGAGAATGCCCTCTTTTTGTCCACGAGGCGGCGGCGCATGGGAGTGCAGGCAGTTGAAAACATGGTTAAAAAATATGCAAAGCAAGTGACTCCCAATAAAATAATCACACCGCACAAGCTGCGCAGCACCTATGGTACGTCTCTTTACAAAGAAACAGGGGATATTTACCTGGTAGCAGATGTCCTTGGACATAAGGACGTGAACACTACAAAGAAGCATTATGCGGCAATTGATGAAGACAGACGGCGTATGGCTGCATCTGCAGTAAAGCTCAGAGAACCATAATGTATTTTAACAGAAAGGCGGCAAAAAATTATGAAGTTACAGCAACTTTTAAGTTATACACGCAGGGCTGTGGATGAATACCAGATGATTGAGGAAGGGGATCATATTGCGGTAGGGATTTCCGGGGGAAAGGACAGCCTTACCTTGCTATATGCCTTACAAGGTCTTAGGCGTTTTTATCCGAAACGTTTTGTATTAAGTGCTGTTACGGTAGATCTGGGATATGAAAAATGTGACTTTACTCCTGTATCTGAACTTTGCAAGGAACTTGAAGTTCCCTATCATATAATAAAGACAGACATCGCACACCTTCTGTTTGAGGAGCGTAAAGAAAGCAATCCATGCTCTCTGTGCGCTAAGATGAGAAAGGGAGCATTGAATCAGGCCGTAAAAGGAATCGGATGCAATAAAGTTGCATATGCCCACCACAAAGATGATATGATTGAAACGATGCTTCTCAGTATGCTTTTTGAAGGGCGCTTTTACTCTTTTTCTCCAAAAACTTATCTGGACCGCATGGATCTGACGGTTATACGCCCTATGATGTTTGTAGATGAAGCAGAGGTGATTGGATTCCGGAATAAATATAAGCTTCCGGTTATAATGAGCAGATGTCCGATAGATGGTTATACGAAGCGGCAGTATGCAAAAGAACTGGTACAACAATTAAACAGTGAACATCACGGTGCCAAACAACGGATGTTCACTGCTATCCTTAACGGCAATATAAAAGGATGGCCGGAACGTACTAAAGCTTCTGGTTAGTAACACCCTCTCTAAGCTGTACAAGATGTTCGATAAACTCAGCAGTTCCATCGATACCTAACATGGAACTGCACACACTTACATCATAGCTTTCGGAAGCGCCCCATTTTTTATTGCTATAGTAATTATAATAGCTTGCACGCTTCTTATCTGTCTTGACGATCAGTTCCTTGGCCTTTGCGTCTGTGAGGTCATAAATACGCGCAATACGGCGTATCCTGGCATTCATATCAGCATGTACGAAAAGCCGGAGTACATTATCGTACTCTTCTAATGCATAATCTGCACATCTGCCGACTAAAATACAGGGACCTTCATCCGCAATCTTCTTAATAGCGTCAAACTGCGCTAAGAACACTTTATGGTTGATCGGCATATCCGAATAACTTCCTGCCGTATATCCCAGAGAATAAGTATCCATAACCAGGGAGTATAAAAAGCTGTTCGTCGGTTTTTCGTCATGGGTCTCAAATAATTCTTGACAGATTCCACTTTCTTTAGCGGCACGATCAAGCATTTCCCGGTCGTACAGCTTAATACCCAGGTCCTTTGCAACCTTTCTCCCAATCTCCCGTCCGGCGCTTCCAAACTGCCGTCCGATAGTAATAATTGTTTTTGTCTTCGCTTCTGTCATAAACGTATCACGCTCCTTTTAATAGCTGATATGCAAATAATCCGCATATAATATGTTATTATATAACAATTTGGCTGAAAAGTACATATTTTTTGATTTTTTATTTTCTAAGCCTGTTCAACAATCCGGTAAAATATTCTGGAAGAGGGGCATGAAACTCCATGTATTCATCGGTCCTTGGGTGGATAAAACCAAGTGTTTCTGCATGAAGAGTCTGACCGACGAGCTTGGGGAAGGGGCATTTCTTAGGCCCGTACACCGAATCACCGAGCAGAGGATGACCGACACTTGCCATATGGACCCGAATCTGATGGGTCCTTCCCGTTTCCAGCCTGCACTGGATATACGTAAATGCTCCGAAGCGCTCCAACACTTGATAATGAGTCACTGCCTCTCTCCCATTTTTACACAGAGTGCTCATCTTCTTACGTTCTGTCGGATGCCGTCCAATGGGAGCGTCAATACAACCGCTGTCTTCCTTCAGGACACCATGAACGATAGCCTTGTAAACTCTTTGGATGGAATGTTCCTTTAATTGTGCAGAAAGAGACTGATGTGCCGCATCATTTTTACATACCACAAGAGAGCCCGTCGTATCCATATCGATCCGATGTACAATCCCGGGCCGCAAGCTTCCATTAATTCCGGATAGATTGTCCTGACAATGATAAAGAAGTGCATTCACCAGCGTACCCGTGTAATGACCCGGCGCCGGATGGACAACCATCTGCTTTGGCTTATTTATGATGATCAGGTCTTGATCTTCATACAGGATATCTAAGGGGATATTCTCAGCAGCAATATTCGGCTTTTCCGGTTCGGGAAAAGTGATAGAAACTAAATCACCAAAATTAAGCCTGTAACTTGCTTTGACAGGCTTGTCATTGACTTTTACATATTGCTCTTTAATCAGCTTTTGCAGAAAAGACCGGGAACGGTCGGAAAGTTCATCCGAGAGAAACTTGTCAATCCGCTCTCCTGCCTCATCTTCCACTGCAATCCGTTCATCCAAATTTATTCACCTACACTTTTTCAGTACCGCAATCGGATCCTTCTCTCTGGCCGCGATATATACGCTCAATCTCCTCTTCCTTGTAATAGAAAAGTAATAAAACAGCCAGAACTGATGTGGCAACAGTTACATAGATATCAGCCACATTAAATATCGGGAAATGGATCAGCTTAAAGTATAAAAAATCGACAACAAATCGCTGAGTTACCCGATCAATACAGTTTCCGACTGCTCCTGCCATAATGAATACTGCACAGGCCCGCAGCGGAAAATATCTTTGATTCATGGGAACTTTTGTATAAAACCACACGATCACGAGGCAGATAAATACAACACTGATGAAAAAAAAGAATTGCTGATTCTGAAACAGACCGAAAGCTGCTCCTCTATTTTCCAAATACTGCAATTCAAATACACCTTCCAGGAGTACAAAGGGCTTTTGGCCTTTTAGACAGGCAGATGCCAGATATTTTGTAAATTGATCCAACAAAACGCCCAGGCTGACCAGTACTACTGCTGCTATATAATGCCCAATCCGCTTTCTTTTGTCTACAGACTTCATATTTGCAAATCCTCACTCATTATTTATTATATATATTTTCTGACAGAGACATAATACCGCCCTTTTTTTGTCTCAGATAAAATTCCTTCATAGGAAATCCTCCCCAATCCACGGACAGATATGAGATTTCCTTTCTCCAGACGGTAACCATTGCTGGTAATAAGCTTTCCATTGACAAACACTTTTCCTGCCGTGATATATGCCGTAAGTTTACTTCGCGACATCGGAAATGCCACAGATAATATCGTGTCAAGACGCACAGATGGAACGGTTCCTTTAAGCTCTGTGAATACCGGCGTATATGTGATGTCCTTCCTCCCATCCTTTCTGACACACTGTACAGCCGTATGCTTGATCCGTATCAGATTATGGATGATATAATCTGCAATCTCTTCACACACAAAGATAATCGCCTCCCCGTCTTTGACAACAATATCTCCGAACTTAGAACGTTCAACACCTAAATTCATCACCGAACCAAGGTAATCCCGATGAGAAAGTTCTTCTGCAAACCGGACATTTAACGGACGGATAACAACCGCCTGAATGGGATATTCATATTCATACAAAAGAGCATCAGGTTGAAATGCTATCATCTGACGCTCTGCTAAATCATAGCCCCCAAAAGCATAATACCCTGACGGAAACAGCTCTTTAGGTGTTGTATGAAGTATATGAAGTTCATTCAGATTTAAAAAATCTGAAAAAGTCACTATATCTCTCTGATAAGATTGATTGGACAGATCAATCAGGCGTTTCCTCAACATCATTTCTTCTTTATTCATACATCTGAAAGCCTCTAAAATCTTGAGCGCATAGAAGAAGCGTCAAAGGAAGTATTCAAAAGATCCTGCAGGTCTCCCGATATATCTACATTTGTCGGAGTGACTAAAAAGATATAGTTAGAAATCTTCTGAAGATTTCCGTCAATGGCATAGGTAGCGCCGGAAGTAAAGTCAATGATCCTTTGAGCTATCTCCAGATCTAATCCTTCAAGGTTCAGTATCACAGTGCGCCCGCTGAGAAGCGTCTCTGTAATCTCGCGTGAGTCCTCAACAGAAGTCGGCTTCACGACACATACCTCCATGCTGGCACTGTTTCTTCTTGCCGGCTGACGCATCGGTGTTACCTTGCTGTTTGCACGTGAACTTCCCTTTGACCTCGGAGCAACCTCGTAGGATTCTTCCTCTTCGTCATCGTAAGATTTATTTCTATTAAAAAAGCCTTTTTTGGGCTTTTCTTCATATTCATCTTCATATTCGTCATCATAGAAATCATCGTAATCATCTTCTTCATCACTTAATTTCATGATGTCCAAGAACTTGTCTAACACTCCCATATTTTAAAACTCTCCTATCTTATGTTTATACATGCGTATAATCACGTTGTCCGAAGATTCCGGTTCCAACGCGAATTATTGTTGCCCCTTCTTCTATGGCAACCTCATAGTCGTTAGTCATACCCATAGAAATTAAACCCATATTAACATTATCAATGTTTTTGCTGGCAATGTCAACAGACAATTTGCGTAAACGGGCAAAAACGGTACGATTTTCTTCGGCATTTTCCACAAATGGAGCAATCGTCATAAGACCAAGCACCTGAATATTAGAAAAATGTGATATCTCATTGATCAAAGGTTCTAATTCCTCCGGGCGAACGCCAAATTTACTATCCTCTCCTGCTACATTGACCTCAATTAAAATATTGGCAGTCAGATTATGCTTTTTCGCTTCCTTGTCTATTGTCTCGGCAAGACGCAGCGAATCTACAGAATGGATCAGGTCTACCTTATCAATGATATATTTTACTTTATTGCGCTGTAAATGTCCGATCATATGCCAGTGGATATCTTTAGGCAATGCCTCATATTTGTCCACAAGCTCCTGTACTTTATTCTCTCCAAATACCCTGACTCCCATGTCGTAGGCCTGTTGCAATGTTTCTACAGGCTTTGTCTTGCTCACTGCAATTAATGTGACATCTTCCCGGCTGCGGCCGGAACGCTTACAAGCAGCATTAATCTTTTCTTCAACCCCTCTTAAATTCTCTTTTAACATAATGAACTCCTTAAAATACAACACTGTTTTCTGTTACAGTCTCACCGTCAAGAGCAATGTGGTCATAGTTTGTAAGGCTGTAATTATTTCCTGCCTTTACAATGTAATATTCATCACTCTCACAAAGAATCTCTATTTGTTTAAAAACGGCATAGCCTTTATTGATATTATAGACACCTTTAAGCTCTTTTGTTGCTTTTAGAGAATAAGTTTCTGAAGATTCCGGCCGCACAAGAGACGCCCCCTCCTCAAAAACCTGCGGATCCAGATACACGGTATCATTTTCCTGATTCCAGTAATACACATCAACCTTCTTAAATTCTGCCGTGTCCGTACCCGTATCCACAAGGACTCCTGTGTCTCTGCTGTTGCCTCCCTGCGTAAGATAATCCTTTGGGACTGTATAAAACTTTTTATTTATGACAGAGGATTTCGGTATCTTGAGCCCTGATTCGTCTTCCAAAATCAGCTCTACATCCAGATAACGTTCCTTTGCATACCGTATCATAGAAGAATGAAAAGTGAGAAGTCCCAACCTGGAATCACGGGTGCGCACAACCTCCACATCCGCCCGCTCTGTTTGGTTGTCTTTGGAAAACTTCACCTTCACCCGCTTCATATCTGCCATTTCCTTTGCGGCATCCTCGCTCAGTGAGATGACAAGCGTCCATGTATCGCTCGTGATCAATTTGTAAATAGGCATTCCCGGCTTTACAGAGACATTGTTTGCCATCGTCTCGATTTTGTAGTTCTCCTTTGAGAGCATATTCTCCGAGACATCAGAGACCGTCACTGTCTCAAAGCCGTCAAAAGAATACATAATGATTCCGTCCGATGCCGCCTTGTACACATTCAGCCCATTGTTCTGGTTCTGGGTAAGCATCTCTTCAAGCTGCGACTGTCTGCTCTGGCTGGATTTGCTTTCTAAAACATTGTTGATATTATCCTTCAGCGTATATACATCCCGAAACTGTGCATCATCCGAATTGTCGCTGAAAGATTGTATCTTTAAAAGCAGGGCTGCCTGCTCGTCCGCAGAAAGAGCCTCCTGTTCGGTAGAGCCTGTCTCGCGGAAATTGAGTTTCTGGCCGGAAAGAGTATAGACATCGGTCCGCGCTCCCACCTTGCTCCCCTCCGGGCTAAAGTAATTAATATATCCGTCCGCTTCCGAAGCAACTACCGTCTCGTCTCGGATGATAAGCCCTGTATACGCTGTATCTCTCAGGATCGAACCCTCCCGCACTTCATATACAGAAATATGCTTGCTTGTAAGATATGTAAAGATTGTAACGATCAGATAGATCAAAATAATACCGAAAATGGCATTCCCTATGTTAAAATGTGGTTTTTTACGGTACGTCTGTATATTTGTCAAATTATTATCTGCCAAAATCATACCCCCTGTATCTTATCTAATGCTGCCCCGCCAAGGTAATTGAACTTTTTCCCCTGGTAGCTTTTCTCGGTATCCATATATTCTAAAAGCTCATCTCTTAGCGCCCACCAGCTTTTTCCCCAGTTTGAAAAAACAGCATCTTTTTCCGGTACGCGGGAAAACAATCGCTCCACAACAATATCCGGAGACAGATTTTCCAAAAAAACAGCTACTCTTCGAATATACTCCTCTTTTGAACATATGGATATTTTGCCATTTTCAAACTCCTCACACAACCTTGTGTTTTTGGCCACATACAATGAGTGGAGCTTTACAGCATCCGTCCGAAGTGCTGACACCACTCTCGCCGTCTCCACACAATCTATCCTGTCATCCCCAGGAAGATTTAAGATGACATGAGTGCAGATTTCAAATCCATATTCACGAATAAGAAGTACTGCATCGATATATTCTGCAAGCCCGTGACCTCTGCTGACACTGGAAAGCGTATGATAATTCACAGTCTGCAGGCCTAGTTCAATCGTAATATCCAACTGATACCTGCGGGAGGCTTCTTTTAAGACTTCCATGTATTCCCTACGGATACAGTCAGGTCTTGTGGACACACTGACCGCTACTATATCCGGTACTTCCGACGCTTCTACTACATAATGCTTAAAATCCCGGACAGGAAGAAACGTATTGGTATAATTTTGAAAATATGCAATAAACTTGTGGGCATGATATCTGGATCCAATGTAAAACTTCGTGTGTTCGAGCTGTTCTTTCACAGAGATGGCAGCGTTCATTGCCTCAAATCCTGTTCCGCATCCGGCACAGAAACTGCATCCATGATTCCCGTCTGCCCGATTGGGGCAGCTTACAGGAAGATTCACAGGAAGCTTATATACTTTTTCTCCGTACTTGCTTTTCAGATAATCAGAATATGTATAATAAAATCTCTGATTGTTTTTCATAAATTTTCCTTTTTATGTATAATAAAATCTTTACTGTGCCATACTAAGTCCAGTATAAAAAAAGGAGGCGTTTAATATGAAATGGTTTGATAATACGGCGCTAACACTTGTCATTGTCGGTGCAGTCAACTGGTTATTAGTCGGAATCTTCCGTTTTGATCTGGTTGCATTCTTATTCGGAAACCTGTCATGGTTCTCACGTATCGTCTACGCAATTGTAGGACTATGCGGACTATACCTGATCAGTCTCTATGGACGAATCGGCAGTACCTCTGAAATGCAATCCTAGAAAAAAATCGGATGTCATCAGATATTGCAATAAACAGGGGGAATCCAAAATGAAAAAGGAGCCCCCCTTCTATTGAACATCAGAAATCCCTTCGATCAACGCTGTCATATCCCGATACAGAATTTCCTTTGTCTTCGCTCCCATAACAATCGATATAAAAGGATTCCCGCTGTCAGACTCATCCAAAAGGATCAAACAGTTCCCGGCACTTAAGGTCGTCCCTGTCTTACCACCGATTATTTTTCCGCTTTTGGGCAGATCTGCCTCACCAAGTGCATAGTAATTGGTTGGTTCCCACTTTACAGAAGCATCGCTTCCATCTGCCCTTTTTATATTCGCGGTATAAGAATCTGCCTCTATGATCTCCATAAACTTTTCATGTTTCATACATTCATTAAAAATCAGATACATATCGTAAGCAGTCGTATAATGGCTTTCATTATGAAGTCCGTTTGAATTCACAAAATGAGAACCTGTTGCCATAATTTCCTCTGCTTTCTTGTTCATCAGCTCCGCAAACTCCGCTTCCGTTTTGCTTATATGCTCGGCAATCGCCACAGCATTATCATTGCCGGAATAAACTAAAAGTCCATAAAGCAGACTTTCAAGAGAAAGCTGATCCCCCTCCTGAATTCCACATACTTGTTCGTCAGCCGCAAATGATCTGGCGTCCGCATTTTTGGACACTACAACAGTCTCAGAAAGGTCTGTGCCGCTGTCAAAAACCACCAGTGCAGTCATCAGCTTTGTCAGACTGGCAGGATACATTCTCTCATATATATTATATGCAAAGTCAGCCTTTCTGCCTTCCAGGTCAAAAAGACCTCCGGCCTGAAAAGTATTCTTATCAGGTGCCCCGTTCATGTCTACATTCTCTGCCGAGACACACAAATCAGCCGAATACAAATCTCCCTTATAAAGAGCTTTATTATAATGGGAAGATTCGTATTCAGCTACTAAATATTGTTCTTTTGAATGATTTATCAAGTAGTAGATACCCGCCGCCGCAATACACTGCAAAATAAGGAAGAGGACCATGATACGGACAATACGGTTCCTCCTTCTGCGGGCCTTTAAATATCTTTTTGATTTACCGGTACATCTCACGCCAATCCAAGTCTCCTCTGTCAATTGCCAGTATTACTAGTTCCGCTGTGGCAAGATTCGTAGCCATCGGAATATTATAAGTGTCACATAGACGAATCACATCATTCACATCCGGCTCATGAGGCTTGGGATTTGATGGCTCGCGCAGGAATATCAGCGCATCGATATCATTCTGGGCAATCTGAGCTCCAAGCTGCTGTTTCCCGCCTAAAGGTCCTGCCAAGTATTTATGGATATTCAGATTCGTAACTTCTTCAATTAACCTTCCTGTCGTACCTGTGGCGTATAAATTGTGCTTGCTCAATATCCCTCTGTATGCGATACAGAAATTCTGCATCAGAGTCTTTTTTGAATCATGTGCAATCAAACCAATGTTCATATATTTCACGCTCCTTACTGATACTTCTTTGGCTGTAATCCGACATTCAGCACAAAACCTATGCCGATATAGAGGCTCACAAGGGAAGTAAGCCCGTAACTTACAAAAGGAAGGGGGACTCCGGTGTTGGGGATCAACCCTGTTGCTACCGAAATATTAACGAAACTCTGGACTCCGATGAGCCCCCCTACCCCGCAGCAGATGATTCTCCCTGCAAGGTCCTGTGCACGTATCCCAATCAATATACATTGTACCACAATCAATAATAATAAAGCAATAACTATACATCCTCCGATGAAACCTAATTCTTCGCCCACAATGGCAAAGATAAAGTCCGTCTGGGGCTCCGGGATAAAATTCCCGTTTTTTACCGACGTGGTCGTGTTATTGTTAAGTCCCTTTCCGGTAAGCTTTCCGGATCCAATAGCCATGACCGAATTATTCTGCTGATAGACCTCGTCGCTGTTCTGATCTTCCTCCTGATTGATAAAAGCGAGGATACGCTGCTGCTGATATTTTTGGAGGAAAGGCTGGTGCGGCATCATCACGATCGCAAAGAAGATGATGGTCGTCGGGATCAGCGCAAGCAGGATCCTTCCGATAACGCGGTAGCTTAGTCCGCCCACATAGATAAGCAGGCATATGACCATGGCGGTAACAAGCGTCGTAGAAAGATTCGGCTCTGCAAAGATCAGACCGAGGGGAATCGCCGACAGCGCGGCGTATTTGATCAGCGTTGACCGGTCATTGATATCTTCTGTATGATTCATGATAAATCTTGAGAAAAATAAAATCAATAATATCTTTGCAAGCTCTGACGGCTGAAAAGTCGTAAAGCCCAGGTTGATCCACCTTCTGGCACCGTTGACCGTCTGTCCGACGATAAATACGCTGCCGAGACTGCCGATCGCCACCAGATAGATCAGCCAGTAAAACTCAAGCACCCATACATAATCAAACAGCGAGACGATAACCATAACGAACAATCCGAATACAACGCCGAATATCTGCCGGCTCTGATAGATCTCCCTGGCACTCCCCACTACAAAAATGCCTAAGACCGACAGGGAAAAGACCAGCGCAGTTAAAGTAAAGTTATAGTTTTTTATGTGATATACTTTTGCAAATCTAGGTAATTTCAATCTTCTTCTCCTGAAAAATCAATAAGTAAATGTGTCCGCGTTATCTGCACATGAAAATTATCTTCTGTAAACTCAATATATTTTGAGAGCACTTCGTGAAGCTCCCGGCATATTTTATCGTAGGCTTCCGGCGTACAGTTCACACGGTCTGATGTGACCAGTGCCCGGATCCGGTCCCTTGCGATGTTGACAGATGATTTTCTTTGCATGACCTGCCTCCTCTAATCCTTTTTAAACAGATGTGACAGGATGGAAAGCAGCCCGCCTCCCTCAGTGATGTCCATAATAGGAATCTCTTCACCGGTAATTCTCCGGCAGATATTCTCATAAGCCTTTCCCGCTTTAGAGTCCATGCCGATCACCGGTTCCCCCTGGTTTGTCCCGATCACCACTCTCTCATCATCAGGAATAGCTCCGATCAGCGGGATAGACAGAATCTCCGTGACATCATCCACAGACATCATATCACCTTTCCGAACCATGTCTACACGGATACGGTTAATAATGAGAGAATTATTCCGAAGCTTATTCTTCTCCAAAAGACCGATGATCCGGTCGGCATCACGGATTGCGGACACCTCCGGAGTGGTGACAACAATCGCCCGGTCAGCGCCTGCAATCGCATTCTGAAAGCCCTGTTCAATTCCTGCCGGGGAATCTAAGATCACATAGTCGAATTCTTCTTTAAGCTCTGAGGTGAGCTTTTTCATCTGTCCCGGTGAAACCGCAGACTTATCTTTTGTCTGGGCAGATGGCAGCAAATACAGATTCTCGTACCTTTTGTCACGGATCAATGCCTGTTTTAAACGGCATGTCCCCTCAATGACATCCACAAGGTTATAGACGATCAAGTTCTCAAGTCCCATGACAACGTCCAGATTACGCAGACCCAGATCTGTATCAATAACTACCACCTTTTTTCCAAGCTGAGATAAACCGGCCCCAATATTTGCCGTTGTTGTTGTCTTTCCGACACCGCCTTTTCCTGATGTAATTACAATAACTTCTCCCATGAATTACTTCCTCCTATTTCTGGTTTACTTGAAGGTCTTAAGCATTGTATGCTTTTATCATTGGTGTCTGAAAGCTCCATATATGGATTTTAATCTCCACCGGATTTTTCTTTAACTTTTTTCGCTTTTCCGGTAATAAGTTTCTTTTCCGGAGTAAGCTTATAATAATATTTCATAAGATCACTGCCGACCTCTGCCGCATTACGCGAGCTGTAACCGTTGGCGATCCGGACAGTAAATGCAATCTCCGGATTATCGCTTGGAGCGAACCCAACAAAAAGACCGTGGTCAGGATGTGTCTTACTTTGCTGTGCAGTACCCGTCTTCCCGGATAACTGGATGGAACGGTTGACATCGGAAAAAATTGCCTTCTGTTCATCCCGTACCACTCCGCGCATACCTTTATGGACAGCGTCCCACGTAGAATCGCTGACCGCATCAATAGTATTTTTTACCTTGGGCTGGAATTCTTCCAAAAGCTTTCCGTCCGGTGAAGTCGTCTTACTTAAAAGCGTCAGGTCAAATACCGTTCCCTTATTGGCAACCGCTGTGATATATCTTGCAATCTGTGTTGTCGTATAATTGTTTGTGCCCTGCCCGATTGCAGTCGGTACAGAAGCATTGTCAGATATCTGCGGCTCAGCTTCCGGAATCTCCACGCCGGACAGGTCACCCAGTCCAAACATCTCCGCGTACTCTTTGATCTTGTTGATACCCGTTGTGCTGGAGTAGTATTTCGTAGTTGCTGACCCTTCTTCATCATCCGAGCCTAACCGTTTCCTTCCCTTCTCCTTCAGGCTCATCCGGTAACCTACTTCAAAGAAATAACAGTTGCAGGAATGGGTGATAGCTCCCTCCACATTCAATCCGCCGTGAGCCTTCGGATACGCCCAGCATTTGGGATTGGGCTCTACTTTTTTATAAATACCCGAGCAGGGCAGATAACTCCCCAGATTCACGACTCCCTCAGTGAGTCCTGCCGTTGCTATCAACGGTTTATAGGTGGAACCGGGTGCGGTCTTTTCTTGTGTCGCATTATTGTAGAACGGCCGCGACAAATCGGTTACCAGCTTATTGTAATAATTAGAATCCATGGAATTAGCAAGCCGGTTGTTATCATATCCCGGATAAGACACGCAGGCAAGTACCTGACCGGTCTTAATATCCGTCATGACCATAGATCCCGTACAAGGTTCAAGTCCTAACTGCCCCGGAGTCAGCTTCAGATCTTCAATCTTGCCCCGGATAAAATCATACGCACCGAGGCTTCCTGATGCAAGACGGTTGTACTGGTCTTCATCATACTTTAAGACCCCTTGCTCGTAGAGCATCATACTGATCTGACGCCCGGTAACGGCACCGCCTTTGATCATATATCTATAGATGACCTTGTCAAAGCTGTTATTCGTCTCAAGGCGGCTTAAAATATAGCTTTTCAGACCGTCATAGATCTCGCTGGAATTGGAATATTTTTCCCCTTTTGCCACATTGTCTTTAAGCTTTGAGGTGTCGATCCAGTTTTTTGAAATCGCATAATTAAGATACGTATATACATTAATAGACTCTTTGCTCTTCCATGCCTTGTAGGTCTCGTCTGAAGTGTCGATGGCACCAGACAATATTACTTTATTATTGGTAGTCAGCATATCTGTGACAATATAAGTCAGATATGCCTGCCATTCCTGGGACATGTCCTTGTATGCTTTTTCATTGGGATCGCTCAAGATCTCCGACACCCTGTCTATAACTTTTTTCTTTTTCTTCGAGAATGCTTTGTACACTTCTTTTTCTGTGTCCTTGGCATCTTCTTCTTCAAAATGATTCATATCCAGGATATCATTGGCCAAAAACGCATTATATACATCCCCGATGGGAATGATGACATCACTTCCGTCCTTGACCTGCGTTCGGTCATAGTTCAGCGTATTCCGCATCTTCGAAAGGATAATTCCGGCCAGCTCCTGTTCCAATATATTGTAAGCTGCAATCTGCAGATCCGCGTCAATCGAAAGATACAGGTCATTTCCTGTCTTGGGCGAGGTTCCCTGAACAGTATCAATAACCTTCCCGACATTGTTGACATATACTTTTACTTCACCCTTTCGCCCTTTTAATGTGGCATCCATGGTCTTTTCTATCCCCGCCTTGCCAACCGTATCCGTCTTATCGTAGTCTTTCTTTACGGATTTGTCCAGAGAATTATATTCATCCTCGGATATCTGTCCGGTGTATCCGATAATATTGGCAAAACACTTGCTGTTATTGTAACGGCGTACAGACTCTTCCTGTATATCAACACCCTGCAGGGTATCCATGTTCTCCATAATATCCGCGACCGTCTCTTCTGAGATATCCTCGGCGATCGTCGTGGCAATATACTTCTGATATCCGTTTAAGGATACTGCATAACGGACATTTATAAGCTTTAAGACTTCCTGTTTACTCATTTTCTGCTGATCGATCCCGTACCCGTACTTCTTATCTGTACAAAGGTAATTGATAATATCCTGGGCTGTGCTGTTTTTCTGCTCCTTCTCAAGATCATCGATCTTAAGCTTCCCATACACATCAGCAATAAACCGGAGCCGCTGGGTGTCCGATTGTGCGACAAACATATAATTATCATCTTTGTCCAATATAATCCCAAAATTGTTAACTACCGTATCCCCGTTTTTTTCCACGATGCTGATCACGGTACTGATCACTTTATTCAATTCTCTGTTTTTTTGCTTTGTAGTATCATACTCCCCGTTATCTTCGATCGTAACTGCATAGGCAAGTTCATTATAAGCAAGAAGCTTGCCGTTGCGGTCATAAATATTGCCCCGCGTCCCTTCTACATCCTTCGTCTTTTGTATCTGCAGCTTATAATTGTCAAGGTATTCCTGTCCTTTCACAATCTGCAGATAAAAGATCCTCTGGATGAGTATTGCAGAAGTAACACAAAACAACATAATGACGATCACAACTCTCGCCCGTACGATCGCTGATGCCCTGGATTTGATTTTTTCCCACATATCAGACAAATTTGCTTGCACTCCTTTGTTCTTCTGTCTCAAGTTTTTTGTTAATGTGTAAAATGATCTGGTATAAAACCAGCGTTACCAAAATAGTATATACAAGCTCAGGGATGATCACCTGGAACAGATGCGTCCCAAAAGCAAAATCTCCCTGAAGCATATAGCTAAAAAAGTATACTGCAATCCCATAAGATAATTCACTGACGGCAATCAATAAAATCGGAAGCTTGATATCATCATCGAAAAACAATCTCTGGAAACTGCCGTTAAAATATCCGATCAGGACGAACAAAAGCATATGGAAGCCTAAAAGCCCGCCCCAAAACAGATCAATGAACAGCCCGCAGATAACTCCTACATACATGCCGCTCTTGGTTCCTCTCATAAATCCAAAGGAAGCCGTCACAATGATTAGAAGATTCGGGCAGATGTTTCCAATTGCAAGCTTGCGCAAGACCGTGCTCTGCAAAAGAAAACATAATATGATGATCACAAGCGTAGTAAACTTTCTCTTCATAAAAAATCACTTGCCCCCTACCATTTCTTCCTTCGTTTTAGTGATCACAAGAACCTCCTGCAGCTTGCTGAAATCAACAGCCGGCGTGATATACCCCGACCTTGTCAGATTACTTTCATCCACTTCAATATCACTGACATAACCAATAAACAATCCCTGCACAAAACGGTTACTCACATGGGAAGTGACAACCTGCTCCCCCACCTCAACTTTATTATCATTGTTGGCAAGCTTTTCAAAACGAAGCCTTCCATCAGACATCAAACTCAAATCCCCCCGCACCATACATGTGTCAGAGGTGGACAGGATCATAGCACTTACATTGCTGGCATCATCAATGATAGAACGCACCCGCGCATAATTGGGCGCCACTTCAATAACAGTTCCCACAAGTCCGCTTCCTGCCATCACATTGCAGTTCACCTTAATGCCGTCATTGCTTCCCTTGTCTATCGTAAAATCACTGAACCAGTTACTGCCGTTATTGGCAACGACCCTTGCCCCCACTTTTTTATAATCCGAATAATTCTCATCCAGCTTATAGAGCTCACGTAATCGTTCCAGTTCATACTGCTCCTGCCGAAGCCTTGTATTGTCAATCGTCAGCGCATCAACTTTTTCCTGAAGTGCGTCGTTCTTTCTCCGCATCTCTTTCATCGTCTCAAAATTGTCCGACATGTCGCTGATCCACATGCCCACATAACTGATACCCTTCTGCATGGGGACGACTGTATAGTTCCCGATGAATCTAAGCGGTCCTCCCGTATCGGTAAAGCGCTCGATTCCCAAAAGCACCAGACATAAAAGCAAAAGGATTATAAGCACATATCTACCTGGAAGCCTCGGCTGATTTTTAATCTTCATATTATCTCATCCACCTATATTTCTCGTCTAACATTGAATACGCAAATTTGCTCAACTCACTTGACAGGATTACCTTTTTCAGTCCCATAACCGTACAGAGTTCCGGGTCCGGCGCCGTTCTCGTCCCAATCCCGGTAGCTTTTTCAATATATGTCTCAAGACCGGGCATGTTGGCGATTCCGCCTGTGAGGAAAATACCATTTTCATAAATTGCCGTCCGAATCTCCGGCGGCGTCCGGTCAATCAGTGATAGAATCGCACGTACGCAATCTAAAAGAGGATCCCTCAATGCTGAACGCACAAGAGCCAGGGTAATCGGCTTTCGCACCGGCAGCCCGGTGATCAAATCCCTCCCTGCCACCATTACCGCTGTATCCTCCGGTTCCCCGGTATAAACTCCAAAACGCTTTCTCAAGGCCTCGGCAGTCAGCCGCCCAATAAGGAAATCATGACTGCGCCGCACAAGGCTCGCTATGGACTCGTCCAAAGCGACACCGCCAACTTTCATCAGTTGATTGAACACCATACCACCGCCTACAAGAACAGATACTTCCGTAGTCTCTCCGCCAAAATTGACAACAAGCAGTCCATTCGTGTTCTTCACATCCAGATCCATCCCAACTGCATCTGCGATGGCGCGCTCTACGATATTGACCTCCTTCGCTCTTGCAGTAGAGTGGATCACGAGGTCGAAGAAAGCTTTCTTTTCCACCTCTGTCACGTCTGTCGGCACTGCAATAACATACTCAGAGCCCTTTCCTGACTGGCGTTCCTTTTTAAGCAATCCCTGCAGAAGAAACTGCATATTGTTGAATCTGGAGATCACTCCACACTTCATGGGAAATACAACTTCTATATTAGACGGCGCCTTTTCATACATGACATAAGCGTCATCACCGATTGCAAATATTTCTTTCCCGTTCATAATAGCAATGGCATCCTTCGCCTTCCAGATCCTGTCATTTTTTTTATCATAAACTTTGATTTCATAAGAGCCCAAATCCAGCCCGTATGTATTCTTAGCCATCTGTCCTACCCTTTCTCAAGAATACCTTCTTCCCGCAGGCTTATATAACAATTATTGCCAATAATAATATGGTCTAACAACTCCACACCAATAATGCTTCCCGCTTCCTGAATCCTTTTCGTCAGCAGGATATCGTCGTCACTCGGCGTCGGATCGCCGCTCGGATGATTGTGCAGTGCCACAACGGCAACTGCCCGCCTATGGAGTGCCTCTACAAAAATCTCCCTGGGTGTTATAATAGAGGCATTCACTGTCCCCTTGGAAACTTCATTCTCGCCGATCAGCTTTCCCTTTGAATTGATCATGACAAGCTTCATCGTCTCCTGGCTTTCATGCCGCATATCTTCCATGTAATAATCTGCGACAGAGGCAGGAGTCCGAAAAGAAACAGTCTCAAGCGCTGTAGCTTTTGAAAGTCTCCTGGAAAGTTCAAGAATACAGATAAGCTGTACTGCTTTCACCTTGCCGATCCCCCGTATCTTGACAAACTGCTCCAGCGAAAAATGATGCAGATCCAAAAGCCCATTCCCGCCGGATTGGTATAATATCCTCCTGGCAAGCTCTATCACATTCTCCCCCCGGCTGCCTGTCCTTAAAAGCACCGCCAAAAGCTCCGCATCGCTGAGAGCACTTGCTCCCGCTTCCATGCACTTTTCATAGGGGCGCTCCTTATCAGGGATTTTTTTCAATGTATTTGACTCTTTCATCTTATCTTTAGAGTCATCTGATATCCGTCTTAATACTACAAGAACCGGTAAATTAATATCGCAATAATAACTCCGATAATACTTGCTATCGTAATCTTAATAGTCAGTCCAAAGGTAATCACAAGTATCCCTAAGTTGAGAGTGATCGGTCCCTCCAGTCCGAAAGACTGTCCGTATCCGAGCCAGCTAAGTGCAGATACTCCCTCTGCCATCATCCCGATAAATCCGCCAAGTACGATCCCTGCCAAAATCATCAGAAACAATGCCCAGCTATTCTTGCTTCCCGTTCCTTTCATAACTATGTACTCCTCCCCATTACCCTTTTATCTCTTAGAAAACTCAATACATTCTATCATATTTCCGAAAAAGTGTATAGTGTTATGCTATTAAAAATTTCTTAAGGCATCTTTTCCGTGTCGAACGGACACCACACTTTTATGATACTTTCTGTCACTTTTAGTCCGTCTATGGCGGCTGATGTAATACCGCCCGCATAGCCCGCTCCCTCACCGCAAGGGTATAGACCTCTAAGGCTGCTTTGGAATGATTCATCACGCAGAATACGAAGGGGGGACGACGTGCGGCTCTCGATACCCGAGAGAACGGCATCGCGCCGCGCATACCCTTTGATCTTTGTATCAAATTGCAAGATCCCCTGCTCGATACAAAGCGCAAGGTTTTCCGGGAAAATACGCCGTACATTTCCCCAGGCATAACCGCCCTTTATCTGAGGGACAATTGCTCCTTCTTTTACAGACCTGCGATTTTTGCAAAAATCCTCAAAAAGCTGTACAGGTATCCTGCCGCCGCCTTCAAGAAACGCAGCTCTCTCAAGCTTTCTCTGAAATTCCATGCCCGCCAGAGGAGTATCCGACGGGAAATCTTCGGGCGTCACAGTGACGATCACCGCACTGTTGGCATTTTTGCCGTCTCTTCTGCTGTAACTCATCCCATTGACAGCCAGAAGGCCTTCTTCCGAGGAAGCATTGACTACAAAGCCGCCGGGACACATACAAAAGGTATAGACTCCCCTTCCATCCCGGACTTTTGCCGTCAGCTTATAGGCGGCCGCCGGAAGTTCATCCATGTGTTCTTTTCCGTACCGGCTTTCATTGATAAAATCCTGGGGATGCTCCACACGGACGCCGACGGCAAAAGATTTTGCCTGCATCTTTACACCAAGACCATAAAGCGTCTGGAAGGTATCTCTGGCACTGTGACCGACGGCAAGAACTGCCAGGGACGTCTTCTGCCTGCGGCATTCTCCTGTCCGTGTGTCCCGCACAAGAAGTGCAGATAACTTTTCCGTCCCGTCTTTATCTGGTAAAGTTTCAAATCCTTCTACACAAGAATAAAACTGCACTTCGCCGCCATGCCTTATGATTTCCTCCCTCATGTTTTTTACAACACTGCAAAGAATATCCGTCCCGATATGCGGGGCACTGTCATATAAAATCTGCTCCGGTGCGCCAAATCTATGAAAAATCTTAAGGACCTCCTGATTTCTCCCGTTGTTATCGTGTACAAGTGTGTTGAGCTTTCCATCCGAGAAGGTTCCTGCACCGCCTTCCCCAAACTGGACATTGGAATTTTTATCCAGACGGCCCTCTTTCCAGAAGTTATCCACATCTTTTATGCGGTTATCCACATCGGCCCCTCTCTCTAACAGAATCGGCCGATATCCAAGCCGTGCAAGCTGATACCCGCAAAAAAGCCCTGCCGGACCGGTCCCGATAATGACAGGACGCGAAGGAAGCGTCTGCTTTCCCGAGGGGACGGCGCGGTAAGGCGCTTTTTTTTCTATAAAGAGTATATTTTTATTTTTTATCCTTTTTCTCACGGAAGATTCCCGCTTTAGCTGGACATCTACCGTATAGACATAAAAAAGTTCTGGTTTTTTTCTCGCATCGATGGAGCGCCTTATCACTTTATAAGAACGGATATCCTCTTCACTGATGTTAAGAAGCTTACAGACCTTCTCCTTGAGCTGTCCGTCTGTGTGAGAGATATTTAATTTCATCTGCTGAAGCCGAATCATCATCTTCCTCCTCATTCCTTCGTGTCGTCTAATCTGTCGCTGCATGTGATCCGGCCAGACAGCCCGTAGCCCATGCCCACTGTAAGTTGTATCCTCCGCATACACCGTCCGCATCAAGAAGTTCTCCCGCAAGATAAAGATTCTTGCAGCATAAAGACTCCATGGTGACCGGATTTATCTCCTTCAGCCGAACACCGCCGGCACAGACCTGTGCATTGGCAAAGCCGTTGGTGGCTTCAATATCCAGGGAAAAATTCTTACATATGGAGGCAAGGGAAACAAGTGTATCATCATTTAGTTCACATGCTTTAAGGTGCATGGGAATCCCCGCGCATTTTAACAGGCACGGAATCAGCTTTTTGTTAAATGCCCCTAAAAAAAGCTCCGAGACTTTTTGCTTCCTGCATCGCTTTTTCCAGAAGCGCATCACACCCGTCACCGCGTCCATCTGAATCTCCGGCAGGAAATCAATCTCTGCCCTCACGGGACGTTTGTAATAGAGAGCTTTCGCTGCGTGGCGGCTTACTTGGAACACCGGGATTCCGGAGATTCCATAATCCGTAATCTGCAGCTCCCCGGTATCAGTTCCCTTTAACTTCCGATTTTCATAGATGCTCACTGCCGCATCCGTGCGCACACCTGCGGCTGCCTTAAGGGGACTGTCTTTCACCCGAAGCTGCACCAGCGCCGGTACAACCGGTACGATCGTGTGTCCAAGTCTTTTTGCTAGGTCATACCCGCTTCCGTCCGAACCGAGAACCGGAGACGCCTTTCCGCCGGCACAAAGAATCACCTTATCCGCTTTTATCTGTGCAGTTTTTTTCCTTTCACCCGTCTCAAGGACATCGATCCGAAAACCAGTCCCCTCTCTCTTTATACCGTTCACATGTATTCCCGCACGGACATGGATTCCCATGCGCTCAAGGCGAAGTGCAAAAAGTTCCCGGACAACTGCCGCCTGCTCCGAGCGTGGATAATAATATCCGTTTTTTGATTTGGAGAAAATGCCGGATTCCCGAAAGAATTTAAGCGTCTCCTCCGTCCCGAACTGTGAGAGGACCTGACGGACAACTTCCGGATCCTCGCTGTAGTAGAAATCAATACCCATCTTTTCATTGGTAAAATTGCAGCGCCCGTTTCCGGTGGAGAGAATCTTTTTGCCTACCAGCTCCTTGTGCTCCAACAGATGGATCTCTGCCTTATCATCTACCCTGGCTGCGGCAATTGCTGCCGCCATGCCGGCAGCGCCGCCGCCGATGATCACGATCTTTTTCATTACAGTTTTACAATCTCCTCCCTGACCAGATACTCTAAGGATTTAAGGATACCAAGCTTCGCGTGAGGCCAGGTAAGACCGCCCTGGAAATAGACTGCAAAAGGCGGTTTGATGGGGCCGTCGGCGCTAAGCTCAATGGATGACCCCTGGACAAATGCACCTGCCGCCATGATCACATCACTGTCATACCCCGGCATCGCCCACGGTTCCGGTGTCACGTAAGCATCTACGGGCGCCGCCGCCTGGATTCCCTTACAGAAAGCGATCACACCCTCCGGTGTCCCAAACTCTACCGCCTGGATAATGTCATGGCGGCTCTGTGAACTGTCAGGCACCACTTTAAACCCCAGTTTCTCATAGATATTTGCAGCAAAGACAGCTCCCTTCAGAGCACTGGCAACTACGGTCGGAGCCAGAAAAAGTCCCTGGTAAAAAGACTGCATCACCCCAAGAGACGCCCCCACCTCTTTGCCGAGTCCCGGAGAAGTCAGCCGGTAGCCGCAAGCGTCGATCAGATCCTTTCTGCCTGCGATGTATCCGCCGATGGGTGCAAGGCCGCCGCCGGGATTCTTAATGAGGGAGCCTACCACCATGTCTGCACCCACATCACTGGGCTCTGTTTCTTCCACGAATTCCCCGTAGCAGTTGTCCACCATGCAGATGATCTCCGGCTTGATCTCTTTGACAAAGCGAATCACTTCTCCAATCTGTGCCACGGAAAAGCTCGGTCTCGTCTGATACCCCTTGGAGCGCTGGACCGTTACCATCTTCGTCCTCTCATTTATGGCTGCTTTGATCCCGTCAAAGTCAAAGCTTCCGTCAGGAAGAAGATCTGCCTGCCGGTAGGAAATGCCGTATTCCGCCAAAGAACCGTTGGACGGGCGGATACCGATCACCTCTTCCAATGTATCATAAGGTTTGCCTCCCGCGGACAAAAGCTCATCTCCCGGTCTTAGATTCGCTCCGAGAGCCAGCGCCAGCGCGTGAGTCCCGCAGGTGACCTGGGGGCGCACAAGTGCGCTCTCTGTATGGAATACCGAGGCATACACTGCCTCCAGCGTATCCCTTCCCACATCGTCATACCCGTAACCACTGGCAAAATGAAAGCAGTCTGCGTTCACTCGGTTGTCCTGCATCGCTCCTATGACTTTGAGCTGATTGTACTCGGCAGTTTTATCAATCGCAGTAAAACGTTCCTTTAGATTTCTTTCAATGGCAGAACCAAATTCCAACACGGACGGTCGGATCCCAAGGTTCTGATATATATCATTGATCTTCATAGAATTCCCCTTCCTACAGCGCATTCATGATCTTCGTCTTTACTTCCGCGCACTTCGCATCAAACTCCGGATTGAGCGGCCGGATCTCCCGGATAATATCTGCCGCCAGCTCAAATCTCTTAAGATCATAGAGAAGCGCCGCCTGGTTCAAATTGTACCACGCCCGCTCCCCCCTGGTCTTAATATACGGTTCAAGCCCCATAAGCTCCTTATAGGCCGCCTCCGCATTGTGACTGACTGCATAAAGCTCCATCAGCGTATTCATCTTTTTTAAAAATTTCGAACCTCCGAATAATCTCTGTAACATATAACTCCCTCCATATACGTTAACATTGTACTTAATATCTTTTCTTCATCGTAATCACAGGCCTGCTTATCAATCCAGATCACATCCCGTTCCCGTTTAAACCATGTAATCTGGCGTTTGGCAAAATGCCTCGTATCCCTCTTGATCCGATAGATTGCTTCCTCGAGCGTACACCCGCCGTCAAGATAGTCGAGCATTTCCTTGTAGCCAAGCCCCTGCATGGAGACCATATCTTTTTTATACCCCTTATTTTTAAGCGCAAGGACTTCTTCCTCAAGCCCTTCCTTAAGCATCTGGTCCACACGCCGGTTGATGCGCCCATACAGGCGCTCTCTGTCATCATTTAATACAAAATAGAAAAATTCATAGGGAGACGTCTTTTTCCGCTCCGTCTCGTTGTGCTCCGATATCCGGGTTCCCGACTGCAAGTAGAACTCAAGCGCCCGAATCACCCGTTTTACATTATGAAAATGGATGTCCTCTGCCGCTTTTGGGTCAACGGCCCGGAGACGCTCATGAAGGGCCAAAGCTCCGTTTTCACCGGCAAACTTTAAAAGCTCTTCCCGGTAAGAAACATCCCCTTCATGCTCTGTGAAATCAATGTCATAGAGAAGTGCCTGGATATAAAATCCGGTGCCGCCCACGACGATCGGAATGTGGCCGTTCCCATAGATCTTCTCCATAGCTTCCTTGGCCATCTGCTGAAAACGGACAACATGGAACTCCTCGTCAGGGTAAAGCACATCGATCAGATGATGGGGAATCCCTTCCATTTCCTCCGGCTTTATCTTTGCCGAGCCAATATCCATCTCCTTATAAACCTGCATGGAATCTGCGGAGATGATCTCCCCGCCTACAGCTTTCGCAAGCCCGATGGAACTTTTTGTCTTCCCGACTGCCGTCGGTCCGGTCAGTATGATCAACGGTTTTTTCTTCATCTACACAATCCTCTTGAATTTCTTTTCCAGCTCCCGCTTAGACATAGCGATAATGGTCGGTCTCCCGTGGGGACAATGATACGGATTCTTAAGGGTCAGGAGCTCTCCAATCAGCGCGTCCACTTCTGCCGCCGAAAGCTTCATCTTCCCCTTCACTGCCGCCTTGCAGGACATAGACGCAATCTTTTCATCAATAATGTCCGGCGACAGATTGCGGCTGATCTCGTCGGACAGACTGTCGATCATTTCCATAAGGATCTCCTTCTTCGCAATGGAAAAAAGATTGTCCGGAACCGCCCGTACCGCGTACGCCTCCGGCCCGAATTCCTCGAATTCAAATCCGATCCTTGTGAAGCGTTCCATATGACGGCTGAAAACTTCCTGCTCCTGCATGGTAAGGTTCAGCACAATGGGCGGAGAGATCATCTGGGAAGTGAACTCTCTCGTCTTCATCCCCGCAAGGGTCTTTTCATATAACACTCTCTCATGTGCTGCGTGCTGGTCAATAATATACAGATTATCATGATACTCCACAAGCCAATAAGTGTCAAATACCTGCCCGATCAATTTGTACTCCGCCTGTACCTTGCGGTCGAGGAATTTCTCTTCAAAAAGGTCAAGCTGTTTGGGAACAGGCGGCTCTGGCTGCGGCCATTTCTTATCCGCATGGTCCGTATTATAAGGAAGCACTGCCTCCCGGATCCGGTCTGCCTGGCGCTCCGGCTTATACAGGCTGCTCTTTCCCGCAACTTCCGCGGAAGAATTCTGCTCATGGTAGGATCTGACCCTCTTTTTCATCTCCTCCATGAAATAATCCAGATCCCGCTCCTCCTTGGGAGGAACCACCCGCTTCGGCGTCTCTTCCTTCTTGGCGTCAGGTAACTTTGGCGCGGTATCTGCTGCACTTCTGCTGCCCGCCTCTGCCCGCGCCAAAGCCTTGCCCCCTGCTTCCTTCGCCTTCGGTACATCCACGGTGATCTGCGGGATCAGCTCTTTCTCATGAAGTCCGGCCTCCACTGTCTCATAAATAGCATTATAGACTTCCTGCTGATTGCTGAACCGGATCTCCAGCTTGGAAGGATGGACATTGACATCTACCATCTCCCCCTTCATCCCAATATGCAGCACTACAAAAGGAAACTTATGCTGCATTGTAAAGTCTTTATAGGCATCCTCTATTGCTTTGTAGACCATATTGTTCTTAATATAGCGGTTGTTGATAAAATAATTTTCAAAATTTCGGTTTCCCCTGGAGATGATCGGCGCTCCTAAAAATCCGGTGATGCGGATGCCGTTCTTTTCATAATCCGCTGCCAGAAGATTTCCTGCAATCTCCCTGCCGTAGATATGGTAGATCACATCCCTCAATTGGCCGTTGCCGGAAGTATGTATCTTTGACTGTCCGTTGTTGATAAAGTGAAACGAAACCTCCGGATGCGACAGCGCGATCCGGGTCATTAAATCCCCCACATGTCCGGCCTCCGTCATAGCGGTCTTTAAAAATTTCCGGCGCGCCGGGACATTATAGAAGAGCTGCCGGATGAAAAATACTGTCCCATCCGGAGCGCTGTCATCCTCAAGGCTCTCCTCTCTGCCTCCGGCCACACGGTATCTTGTCCCGAAAGTGTCCTCCCTCGTCTTCGTCAGAAGCTCCACCTGGGATACTGCCGCGATACTCGAAAGCGCCTCACCCCGAAATCCCAAAGAACGGATATGCAGGAGGTCTTCCACCGAGCGGATCTTACTGGTAGAATGTCTTAAAAATGCCGGCCGCACCTCGTCTTTCGGAATGCCGCAGCCATTGTCCGCAATGCGGATCAAAGAAACTCCGCCGTCTTTAATCTCCACGGTGATCGAGGATGCTCCGGCATCAATTGCATTTTCCACCAGCTCCTTTACTACAGAAGCCGGCCGCTCGATCACTTCGCCGGCCGCTATCTTATCGATTGTGATCGGATCAAGTACCTGTATCTTACTCATACGTGCCACCTGTTCTTTAATTTGTTCTGTAACTGGTACAGCGTGTTCAGTGCGTCAATCGGGGTCAGATTGCTGATATCCAAGTCTTTCAGCTCTTCGATCACATCATCATCCTTCACCGTGTCAAAAAGAGACATCTGAGCCAGATCCACTTCGTCATATTTCTTTGTCTTGATCTTTGGAGCAGCCCCATGGACCGCAATATCCTTAATACGCGTTGTGATATCTGCATGGATCAACTCCTCTACGATCTCTTTGGCCCGTTCCGTCACCGTCTCCGGAACACCGGCCAGCTTCGCCACTTGGATCCCGTAACTTTTATCTGCGCCGCCTTTCACGATCTTGCGAAGGAAAATAATGTCATCTCCCTTTTCTTTCACGGCAATGCAGTAGTTATTTACATTGTCAATCTTTCCCTCTAATTCGGTCAACTCATGGTAATGAGTGGCAAACAGCGTCTTTGCCCCTAAAAGCCTACTGCTGCTGATATGCTCGATGACCGCCCAGGCGATGCTCAACCCGTCAAAAGTGCTGGTCCCCCGCCCGATCTCGTCCAGGATCAAAAGGCTCTTATTCGTTGCATTTCTTAAAATATTAGCCACTTCTGTCATCTCTACCATGAATGTGCTCTGCCCTGAAGCCAGATCATCAGATGCTCCGACCCTTGTGAATATCCGATCCACCATCCCGATCTCCGCGGACGCGGCAGGCACAAAAGAACCAATCTGGGCCATCAGAACGATCAGGGCTGTCTGCCTCATGTAAGTCGATTTCCCTGCCATATTAGGACCTGTAATAATAGAAATCCTTTTTTTCTTATCGTCAAGATAGGTGTCATTGGTGATAAACAGATCACCCGGAATCATCTTTTCCACCACCGGGTGGCGCCCTTCCTTGATATCGATAATCCCTCGCTCGTTCATCTTCGGACACACGTAATTATTCTGCTCGGCGACCAGCGCCATCGAAGACAGGGCGTCAAGCGTAGCGATCGCCCTGGCCGTATCCTGAATCCTCACAACTTCCGCGCCTACCTTATCGCGCACTTCGCAGTAAAGCTGGTATTCCAGTGCAAACAGCTTGTCTTCCGCGCCCAGGATTGTATCCTCAAGCTCTTTTAACTCAGGGATAATATAGCGCTCGGCGTTGGCCAATGTCTGCTTTCTTATGTAATAATCCGGCACCATATTTTTAAAAGAATTGGTAACTTCAAGATAATATCCAAAAATCTTGTTGTATTTGATCCGCAGGTTTTTTATCCCTGTCTTTTCCCGTTCTTCACTCTCAAGCTTTGCAAGCCACTCTTTCCCGTCTGACTTTGCGTGACGCAGCTTATCGACCTCTCCATTGTAGCCCTCTTTTATGATTCCTCCCTCTTTCATGGCGATGGGAGGTTCGTCGGCGATCGCCTGCTCCGTCAAGGAGTAAAGATCTTCTAAGGTGTCAAATTTCTTATAAAGTTCCTTAAGAAGGGGACTTTTCATATCACCCAATATGTATTTGATATGGGGAAGCATAGACAATGAGCTGCGAAAAGCTATAAGATCTCTCGGGTTGGCAGACTGGTATGTAATCTTGCTGACTAACCGCTCCAGATCATACACCGGTGTCAGATATTCCCGGATCTCCTCTCTGGCAATGGCAGCGCTTTTAAGCTCTCCAACTGCCTGCTGACGTCTTATTACCTCCCCTTTACGGATCAAAGGCTGCTCAATATATTTGCGCAGGGTCCGTGCCCCCATAGCTGTCTTTGTCTTATCCAGCACCCACAAAAGAGAGCCTCTCTTTTGCTTCTCCCGCAATGTCTCGCACAGTTCCAGATTCCGTCTTGTGGAACTATCCAGCAGCATAAAAGTCCCTGTGGTGTAAGTAGCAAGCTTAGTAAGCTGTGACAGCGAGGCAGTTTTCTGAGTCTCTTTCAAATACAAAAGCAGCGCACCTGCCGCGATCACACCGCTGTCGTAATCCCCCAGGCCAAGTCCCTCAAGCGTTCCCGCATGAAAGTGCTCTTTCAGGGAACGTCTGCACAGGGCATCGTCAAAGTACCACGCTTCCAGTGTATAGATAATGATTCCAAGCCGTTCCCGCAGATCGTCAAAATCCATGCCGCTCATATAAAAAGCCTCATTGCAAATAAGCTCTGAGGGCATGAATTTAAAAATCTCGTCGAACAATTTTTCACTGCTGCTAATCTCCGTCATAAAGTAGTCGCCTGTTGTTACATCTGCCACTGAAAGCCCATAACGGTCTGCTATATACACAACACTCATAATATAGTTATTCTTTGTTTCGTCAAGAGACTGGGTATCCAGATTGGTCCCGGGAGTGACGATACGCACCACATCTCGTTTGACTAACCCTTTTACTGTCGCCGGGTCCTCCAACTGTTCACAGATCGCCACCTTATAGCCCTTGGAGACAAGGCGGTTCAAGTATCCGTCCACCGCGTGATAGGGAACCCCGCACATGGGCGCTCTCTCAGGAAGTCCACAGCTTTTCCCTGTCAGGGTAAGCTCTAATTCCTTTGATACCTTGACCGCGTCATCAAAAAACATCTCATAAAAATCACCCAATCTATAAAAGAGAATGCAGTCAGGATAATCCTCTTTTGTCTTCATATACTGCTGCATCATCGGTGTCAATTCACTCACACTAAAATCTCCTCTTCTGTCTGTAATCGTGTTAATAGTATAGCATTTTTAAGGGAGATTTAAAAGGTACAAATTCATAAAATATAATAGTGGGGCTTCGGTTCCTGATAGAGCCAATGCATCAAATAACCGCTCAGGATAATACCTACAGCCGCAAGCCCGGAAAAGATGATGATAAAGGGCACACAGATCTGCCCAAAGAGCTGCAGGGGCAGACGGCTGTAATCCCACACCTTAAGATGCATCCATTTATTTACAATGATCCCTGTAATGAATTCCATAGACGTCACAAATACCATACAGCGCAAAAGCTGAAGCCACAAAGGATCCTGCCAGAGGAGCATACGTCCCTGTACAGCAAAAAAAACAAAACAGATTCCGCCCAGAACAAACATGGTCCAATGAGAGAACCCGCGGAAGATCAATTCGAATGCATAATATATACAGCCGCCCACTGCCCATAAAAATAAATACTCACTTAATTTTTTCATGTAAAAAACGCCCTCACTTATGTTCTTTTTACATAGTTTGAGCGTTTTTGTCCTATAATATAGATGGTAATTTCATACTGATATCTATTTGGGAACTTCTCCGATATAATAAAATCCTTTGCACTCTCTTAAAAGTACGTCCACATACTCCCCAATCAGCTCTTCCCTTCCGGGAAAATGAACGAGCAAGTTGTTGCTGAGCCTTCCTGTGACCATGGAATGGTCCTGCTCGCTTACCGACTCCACAAGAACTTCCTGTATCGTCCCCTCATGCACTGCACACATCTCTCCCGCGATTATTTGCACCTCTTTAAGCAGCCGCTCAAAACGATCTTTGATAATCTCATCCGGCACCTGTTCTTCCATAACGGCAGCAGGCGTTCCCGTGCGCTTCGAATAGATGAAGGTAAAAGCGCTGTCATACCGTACCCGCCTGACAATATCCAACGTCTCCTGAAAATCCTCTTCCGTTTCCCCCGGAAATCCTACGATGATATCTGTAGTGAGGGAGATTCCCGGAACAGCGCGCTTAAGCTTTTCTGTCAACGCGAGATACTGCTCCTTTGTATAGCGGCGGTTCATCTTCTCAAGGATACGCGTGCTTCCCGACTGTACGGGAAGATGGAGATGACGGCATATCTTTTTTGACTTTCCCATGACCTCAATCAGCTCATCTGACAGATCTTTTGGATGTGAAGTCATAAAGCGAATACGCCTTATCCCGTCAATCTTTTCGATCTCCGTGAGGAGCTGGGCAAAAGATACCGGTTGCTCCAGAGTCTTTCCATAGGAATTAACATTCTGTCCCAAGAGCATCACTTCTGTCACGCCATCTTCGGACAGACGCTCTATTTCCCGGATAATAGCTTTCGGCTCACGGCTTCTCTCTCTTCCTCTTACATACGGAACGATACAATAACTGCAGAAATTATTGCACCCAAACATAATATTTATACCCGATTTAAAAGGATACTTCCGCTCATTGGGAAGATTTTCCACAATTTTATCTGTACTTTTCCAGATGTCAATGACCATCCGTCCCGCCTCAAAACGCGCAGCCAAAAGCTCCGCGAATTTGTAGATATTGTGAGTCCCAAAGATCAGATCGATGAAGGAGTAGCTTTTCTTTAATTTCTCCACCACCTCCGGCTCCTGCATCATACAGCCGCACAGACCAATCATCATATGGGGATACTTTTTCTTACGCGGTTTTAGCTGTCCAAGCCTTCCGTATACCCGCGTATTGGCGTTCTCACGGACTGTACATGTATTGTAGATGACAAAGTCCGCACGCTCTTCCTGCTCCTCTATGTATCCGATATCCTTAAGGATCCCTCTTAGCTTCTCAGAGTCCCTGGCATTCATCTGGCATCCGAAGGTTGTAACACATGCGGTGGGGCGGCGTCCGTATCTCTGTTCAAAATCTTTCACCCATTCCCGGCATTTTGCCATGAAATAATACTGCCTGTCCGGTTCTTTGGAAGGCGGTCCTGCATCTATATCTATCTTTTCTATATTGATTTCGTTATACATTCTCATTACACAAACTGATTCTTTCTTTCATCATATTCATAATCGATACTTCTTAATGCTCCGATGATCGTATCTTTCCCCACATGCTTGTCCTCACACAAAGCATCCAGGGAAGGATAGTAATCACGCAGCTCCGTATTCACAACACTCAGCAGCAGCACAGGGTCTTTCGGCAAATGATCCATCTTATTGTTCTCCATTCAGTAAATTATATGAGATTTTTTCAGTAAATACCATATCCATCTTACAGTCACACTCCTTGGCCGGTATCTTCTCCACAAGCTGTATGTCAAAGGCAATTCCCAGCTTGACAAGATGCGGATGCGCATGAAGATAACGGTCATAGAAGCCCTTCCCGTATCCGATCCGGTTACACTCACGGTCAAAAGCAATCCCCGGAACAATCACAAGCCCGTCGTTCCCAGGCGCCTTAATTCCTTCGCCGGAAGGCTCTAAGATTCCGAAAGTCCCCCGTATAAGCTCCTTTTCTGACTCCACGAGATAAAATTCTATCTCTCCGCCGGACACTCTCGGCAGCCAGATGTCTTTCCCTAGCCGCCACGCTTCATCAATAATTTGTTCCGTTCCTACCTCACCGTCAAAATCCATATAGCAGAAAAGATCCGTCGCTTCCCTGAAATAATCACTTGCAATCACTTTCCCTGCAATGATATCAGTCGCCACATGCCATTCATCTGCTCCGATGCCGGCGCGGAGCTTTCGTATCTGTCCTCTAATTTCCTGTTTTGTTTCCAAATTTCTCACCCAAATCTGTAATACTTCCGTCAGCCTCCCTGATGGAAATATTGTCAAGCTGTCCTCTTAAGCTGCGTTTGAAAGAATCTATATATTCCTTCCGAAGAATCTGCTGCTCTTTAAGTTCAGCCTCTGTCAGACCTTCCTCTTTTGATTTATGATACAGTTCATTGATACGTGCTATACTTTTTTTATCCATAATTTTGACCTCTGCTGTATATTAAAAAACTTTTTTTATCTTACACTATAATATCTTCAAAGTCCAGCATTATATTTTCACAGACCGCCCAAAAACATCAACTGGAATAATTCTCAAGGAATCCATAGAGTTCCTCCTGGTTTTCAATATATTTCCCGTTGGCAATCTCCTCCCTTACTGACTCCGGAAGTTCTTCACATAAAATATCCGTATATTCATAGGCCGTTTTCTTATCACTCAGGAAAACAACCACATATCCATTCACGTTTTTCAGATAGTAGCAATCTTCCTTCAAAGCATGTCCGTCTGCCGTCACTGTTTCCTCAGCCTGTGCTTTCTTTACTTCCTCTGCCGCCAAAAGCCTTGCCTCCATCTTCTGTCTTGCAGCACGATAGCTATACTGGCAGGCAAACGTAACTGCCAGTGCCAGAATCAACACGATAGAAAGAAATCCAATTCCATATTTATTCCTCATAACGCCAACTCCTTTTTTTCATAAGTATTGGCAATTCTGAGCAATTTATTCAAAACAGGTGAACCTTCCGGCAGAGCTTTGCAAGCAAAGCTCCTTTGGGCATCTCCATCATCTCATCCTCTGTAATGCCCCCCAAGAGCACAAGGCCTACGCCATACACGATCACTGCTACCGGCAGCGCGATCACCGTCGCGATCTTTGCACTGATGATAAGTTTAAAGGCTGAATAAGTGCCAAGCGCCGCGATTCCCATTAGTGCAGATGCCAAAAGCGGAATCCCGAACGTTCTTTTTTGTTCCTGTACATAGCCGACTTTTTGCCGGAGCGCATGGGAATTCAACATAGAAGCACAGGCCGCAAACACGATCTTGCTCACCACAACGCCGTAAATTCCCCACTGGAATACTACCATCATAATAAACAGTGACACCATATGTACGACAAGGGAAATAGAAGCGCTTTTTACCGGCACCATCATATTGTCCAGTCCCTGATGTACCGCATTTGTCACCGTCGAAAGACAGTAAAAGATAACGGAAACCGCTCCAATCTGCAGCATTTTTGCTGACACATTGTTGTTTTCAGTAAAAAAGATCAAGTCTAAAAGCGGTTTTGCCAGTACCATGAGACCGACCGCGCTGGGAATGGCAATCAACATATTGAACCGCACAAACATAGATATCTTATCATTCACCTGCCGCTTATTCCCCGACTTTACTGTAGCCACAAGACTTGGAACGAGGGAGGCCCCAAGTGCATTGGAAAATGCCAGCGGTACATTGATCAGCGTGTCATATTTTCCGCTTAAGATGCCTAAAAGCCCTGCATAATCGCTCTCGGCATGTCCCTGTGCAGACATGATCTTCCCGAACATCGCATTGTCTATCACTCCGCTCAGATTATAGACCGTAGAGCTTAAAAGCACCGGGGCGATCGTAAAAAGAAGTGCCCGAAAAATATGCTCGTAACTCTCCCGTCTTCTGGTCCGGTCACGCCTCCGCTGCCTTTTCATAACCCTCTGGTACACCACAAAGATGAACATTAAAAACAGCAGCGCAGAAACTGCCCCCGCAACGGTTCCGATCGTTCCTCCCATCGCCGCCATAGCCAGAGAAAAATCATTGCCCTTTTTTGCTGCCTTTGCCATCTTAAGCAAAAAGAAAGCCCCAAGGATACTGACCGCCGCATTGACGATCTGCTCTAACACCTGAGAAATGGCCGTGGGGATCATAGACTTGTTACCCTGGAAAAATCCGCGGAATACTCCAAGCAAAGCAACTACCAATATACAGGGTGCAAGCACCCGAAGCGCGTAGGAACTCAGTTTCATAGCCATAATATGAGTGGCGATAAAATCAGCTCCCAGAAAAATGAGCAAAGCTGCACTGCCCCCCACCGTAAAAGCAAACGAAAGGGCAATCTTAAACACTTTGTGAGCATTCCGATACTGCCCGGTAGCATTCCTCGCCGAAACCAGCTTCGACACCGCCAGAGGCAGGCTGTAGGAAGTGAGCGTCAAGGCGATGGCATAGACCTGAAAGGCAACGCCATAATACCCCATACCCTTATCTCCGAGAATATTTACGAGCGGAACTCTGTACACCGCTCCGATGATCTTCGTGATCACTCCGGCAATGGCAAGAAACGACCCCTGCATGATAAGCGACTTGTCTGAATTTTTCTTAACTTTAGCCATAGTTTAACCCCATCATAAAGTTATATGCTGCTCTCTCAAAATTTCCAGCTTTTCTAAAACTTCTCTTTGCAGCCGTTCCATCACAAGACGCTCATCCTCTTCCATATGATCGAACCCTGTCAAGTGCAGTACAGAATGTGTGATCAAAAAAGCAAATTCCCGCAAAACACTATGTCCATATTCTTCAGCCTGAGAAAGGACCTTCTCCTTGGATATCACAATATCTCCTAAAAGGAGCTCCCCGGTCTCCGGATGAAAGCAATCTTCTCTTTCCTCAAGAAACCCAAACTCTCCAGGAACTTCAAAATCCGTCATCGGAAAGGACAGGACATCGGTTGCCCGATCGATATGCCGAAACTCCCGGTTCATCCGGTGAATCTCCCCATCTGTCGTAAGCAGCAAGTTTACTTCTGCCTCATAGGGACATCCAATATGATCAAGAACTTCCAGGACGATTCTTTCTGCAAGCGTTTCACATGCCAGGGGAAGCTTTACATCCCCTTCTTCTCCAAAATTCAATGTCATGGTCTTCTCCTTGTTTTTTTTCGCTTACTTTTCTCCATATTGCTCTCATACACCTCATAGGCCTTCACAATCTTCTGCACAAGAGGATGGCGCACAACATCCTTGCTAGTGAGACGGCAAATGCTGATATCCTCGATGTTCTTTACTACATTTACCGCCACGTCGAGACCGGATAGCTGTCCCGCAGCCAAGTCTTTTTGCGTCTCGTCCCCGGTGATGACAACCTTAGAACCGAATCCGATCCTGGTAAGAAACATCTTCATCTGTGCCGGTGTGGTATTCTGGGCTTCGTCAAGGATGATAAAAGCATTGTCTAATGTCCGCCCGCGCATGTAGGCAAGAGGCGCCACCTCGATAAGCCCTTTCTCCGAATTCTTCAGGAAGCTTTCCGCACCCATGATCTGGTAGAGCGCATCATAAAGCGGCCTCAAATACGGATCGATCTTGCTCTGTAAGTCGCCTGGAAGAAAGCCTAGCTTTTCCCCTGCTTCTATCGCCGGGCGGGTCAGTATGATCCTCCCCACCTCGTCATTTTTAAACGCCGTGATCGCCATAGCCATAGCCAGATAGGTCTTACCGGTGCCGGCAGGTCCCAGTCCGAACACGATCATCTGCTTTCTAATGGCATCTACATATTTCTTTTGTCCCATTGTCTTCGGCTTGATCGGCTTCCCTCCAAGGGTATGGCATATGATATCTTTATCAATCTCAAGAATATTCTCCTCACTGTCCTCCATGACAAGTGATAATAGATAATCTACGTTCTGTTCCTGTATGATATTCCCTCTTTTAGATAATTCCGTGAGCTGTGACAGCACTTTCTTTGCCTTTTCGGCTCTTGCACCGTCCCCCATGATCTTGATGCTTTCCCCTCTGGCAACAAGTGTTACATGCAGAGCCCGCTCAATCTTCTTCATATAAACATCAAACTGCCCGAACACATTTCCTTCGTGTTCCGCAGGAATATCAATGGTCATCTCCATCATTCCCATCCACTTCGTCTCCTGTCTCTTTTCCTTCATCTTCCTTCTGTTCTGGAACCTCCAAAAGCTTAGAAGACTTCTCTTTTCCAATGGGCATCCGGACTGTCAGGCTGCCTTTCGCTTCTGATTCATCCTGCCCTGTGTATATTTTAACATCATTCTCAATAATTTCTACCCCTTTTTTCTCCAAATCTTCACAGTATCTTACAAATCTCTCTGTGAGAATCTGCTGAATTTCTTCCTTTTCATGCTGTTTTTTGTGCGGCGTATAGGGAATCGCCTCCCTCGACCACCAGAATACCGGTATATAAAAGTTGTCAAAAAATTTAAGCTGCCCTTGCTCCCCATACATCGTAAAATGCTCATAATCATTTTTAATCCCGCCAAAGGAGAATCGGATATTTCCAAGAGACAGGCTGTACTGCTTCTTACAGACATCAAAATTCTCCTTTTCAATATAGGTATTGCTGCAGGAATCTTTATACTTTATCTTGGTCTTCCCGATGATATCTGCATCAGACACATGATACTGGTATCCGGTAACCTCCCCTGCATCATTATTCACCGGGACCTGGCCGGACACTAACACATCACCCTTTTTTACTTTTGCTCCGATCTTCGTCTGCAACAGGCCGTTGCGGACAATGGCGCTGACAATGGTACAGCTTCTGTCTGCCACGATATCCACAGGCTGTACGGCACCGCCAGGCTCCGCCGCCTCTTTTGGGTCTGCTGACACTGCCGGAGAATCTTCATTTTCCTTCACCTGGATGATCAGTCGTGTTCCGCGGATAGACGCTGACACCCATATGATATCGTCATATTCTTTGCGGATATCTTTTACGATCCTCTGGCAGTTGACATCTGACTTTGCCATCCCGTTTCTTACAGACTTTTCTTCCAGAAATTCCAATAATGTCTCGTCTGTGCGGGACTTGTTCCCTGTTATGTCAATATTCCAGATATAGTGTGACATCCAAAAGATTAAAAACACAAAGAAAAAAGCTCCGGCAAAAAAGAGCTTTCGCTTCCGGTAGCGAAATAAATAAAAAGGAAGCCCGGACTTTTTTAAGATTGTAACCTTTGTTCCGGTCTTCCTGATAATCGGTTTTAACTTCCGGAAGCCGCTGATTGAAATGTTCATCTCATATGCACCGGAAACTGCCTGAAGTCCCCACAGGTAGATGCCCCTGTGCCGGCATGCATTCAAAAATCTTTCTGTAGAATACCCCGCGATCTGGATGCGAAGATAGCCTTTGATATAACAGATAAGCCGTGACAGCAACGATATCTCCTCCCGCAATATATTTTGATATCTAATCCGGTACTGACAGGCCTACATATTCGATGGATATGATATGCCCGGTGACTTTCATCTCATCGTTGGTGTAATAGTCAACCTTCAGATGTTTCCCGCAGATACGGATCTGTCCGTCCTTCGTATGGATACGGATCAGGCAATCTGTATATTCAATGATTCCTCTGTAATTTTCAATATTCAGTTCCATCTGCCCTACCATCGTGAGCATGGGTATGCCAAGCACCACATCTTTCGGAAGTTCAGACAGCTCTGACAGTCTATTTTTAAGGGAATGTTCTTCCCGCGCTGATACCTGCCTCTTTGCCTTCATACAAACGCCATTCACAGATTTTACTCATAATCTATGCGATGAGGACACTGATTATGACTACCGCTGTTCTTTAACTTTATATCAGGTATTTTATCTTCCGGTTCTTCCGCATCAGTTCTTTGACAAATGCTTCGTTATCCTCCAAAGATACATAAACATCTGTCAAACTGTAGGATTCAATACCTATCCGTTCAAAAGATGCAGCAAAAGATGCCGAATAAACTTTCATCTTCTTGACACACCGGATATCCTGTATAGGAATTTCCTTCGTAAGCAGTCCGAATTTTATAGTAACCAATTTTTTGGTGACCGTAACCTCATTCTTAAATAAAACCGGAACGAAATAAAGATCAAAAAGCAGGAACACTGCCAAATTCAAAATAAATGCCAGCGATAAATTTCCTGACCAGATCTGGTATATCAAAGAAGCGATTGCCACTCCGTTTAATACTGCTATTACAATATACCACCACGTAGCTATTTTCCCTTTGAAGATCATCGTTTTTCCTCCTCGTTAAACGTGTATGTCCACTCTGTTCCCCCAAGCATCCCCACAGCCTCTGCGCCGCATCTATTGGCAAACTGTGCGCAAGAATAAAGTCCTTTTCCCTCCGATAAAGCATAGATAAAACCTGCCACAAAGCTGTCCCCCGCCCCCGTCGTATCGATACATTCTATGCTCTTCTCCACCGGAACCCTGTACATTTCTGATGTTGTTTTTACCAGACATCCTCTTGCCCCGCATTTTATAATGACATGACCTGCGCCGGAAGCAAGAAGGCTTTCGGATGCTTTCTCTGTATCTGTCTCTCCGGTCAAAAGAGCGGCCTCCTGCTCATTGGCGAAAAGATAATCGATATATACAAATGCCCTGGCCATATCCGATATGGTCTCCCCGCATTTGCACTTTGTCATATCTGCGCAAACAGTGATACCTTGTGCTTTCGCCTGAGAAAATATCTGCGCAAGCTGTGCCTCCCCAATCTCCGGGAACACGAAAATACTGGCAAAACACAGATATCTCACTTCTTTCCCAAAAGGCATACATATGTCCGTAACCTTAAGCGCCCGCAGCGTCCCGCCCGGATTCGTAAGAAAACTTCTCTCTCCATCCCCGGCAACAAGCACAACATTAATTCCTGTGGGAATTTTCTTTCTGACCTGATCCCGCCGGAGCACGATTCCCCGATCCCGACATTCGTTAGTCAGAAACCTGCCTGCCATATCATCTCCGACAATCGTCTCTAACTGTACCTGCTTGCCCAGTCCTGCAAGTACAAGTGCCTCATTGAGCGCATCCCCTCCCGGTGACATACGGATATCTTCCGCCGGATATGAGCCTGTCTCAAATACCGAGGCGCTGACCGGACGCACCAGTACATCAATGATCGCTGCCCCGATAATTACAATCTCTGACATGATATCCTCCTGTATCCCTTCCCTATGCTAATTTATACTATCATCTTTCCTGCCAAAATACAATTGAAAAATCCTGTCTTTTTGTATTATAATGTGCAGGAGTACATATAGGAGGAATGTTATTATGATACGATATGTAGCCAGTGATCTGGACGGAACACTGTTGAAAAATGATGCCCAGAGCCTTAATCCGGAAATCTTTGACCTGATCCGAAAGCTTAAAGAAAAAGGTATCCGCTTTATTGCCGCCAGCGGACGTACATATGAGAATGTATACCGCCTGTTCGGACCGGTACAGGAGGACATTTCTTACATTACAGAAAACGGCTCCATGTGTGTCCATAATCATAAAGTGATATCAAGAGGACTGATCGACCGGGAATTGGGACTCCGGATCATCCGGGCCTCAAAGCAATTCCCGGAATTCCACTGTATGCTTTCATGTGAGACAACCGCTTACACGGACTCTGCCGATCAGCAATTTTTATACTACATGCATGAGGTGATCAAATATAAGCTCAAAGAAGTTCCTGACCTCTGCCAGGTCACAGAACCATTTTTAAAAATCGCTTTTATGAATTTCAATGGAACAGATGCGGCGGAACATTTCTTCAAGGAAAACTTTTCCTCGGAAATCAAGATCGTCACTTCCGGAAACTTATGGGTAGACTTTATCGCGCCAAATGCCAACAAAGGCACAGGACTTTCCGACATCACCCGTCATCTGGGCATTCCTTTGGCAGACGGTATCGCTTTCGGTGACCACTTCAATGATATTGAACTTTTTAAAGCTGCCGGAACCAGCTATGCAATGTCAGACTGCGCCCCCGGCGTGGAAAAATATGCCGATAAACAGACAGACTCTGTAGAATGTGTCTTGAGGACATTATTGTGATTTTCAAAATTTTTATTAATTCGAAAGTATTCGAAAGTAGACAAAAGCAAAGTGAAATGTTAAAATATGATTACAGAAACAAAACAAACAAAATATTAGGAGGAATGGAAAATGAAAATTGCAATCGGATGCGATCCAAACGCACAGAGCGAAAAGGAAGCCCTCATCAAATTTATCGAGGCAAAAGGATACGGCGAGGTGACAGATTTCGGAAGCGAGGATCCAATCTATGCCAATGTAGCAATTGAAGTTGCAGAGGCTGTTGCCGCCAAGAAATATGACCGTGGGATTTTAGTATGCGGAACCGGTATCGGTGTTTCCATCGCTGCGAACAAAGTAAAAGGTGCTTACGCTGCTCTTGTCTCTGACGTATATTCTGCACAGCGGGCGCGCCTTAGCAATGATGCCAACATTATCTGTATGGGTGCATTTACCACGGGCAGCAAGGAGCGGGAGATGTTTGTAACCGAATTCCTTACCAATGAATTTGTGCCTGGATGCGGCTCTCAGCCCAAGGTGGACCGCTTCGTTGCATACGACAACGAAAGATAATAAAGACCGGACAGATACATCAGAAAGCACCCGTTCCCCTTAAGGAATATTCCCTTCGGAGATGTCGGGTGCTTTTTCATCTACTTTTCTGACCGGATGAGATCTTTTAATGCCTCCACAGTAACCCGGATAGCCATGTCTGTATCGTGGACAACCGGATTTTCAAGTCCCGCCTTCTCCCGCTCCTGATTCGCCAGCACCAGAAGACAAGTGCCCGCTCTCACCTTAAGACTCGCTGCGACAATAAACAGTGCTGCCGACTCCATCTCTGAGGCCAGACATCCCATCCGCTTCCATGCCTCCCATTTATCGATCAGTTCATACCCGGCCGGCTTCTCCTCTGGCGAATGCTGCCCGTAAAAAGAGTCCTTGCACTGGACGACCCCCACATGGTATGTCTGCTCTAACTGCCTGGCTCCTTTGATCAGTGCATTTACAAGCCGGATGTCCGGTACTGCTGGGTACTCAATGGGCGCATATTCCTTGCTTGTCCCCTCCATCCGGACAGCTCCGCTCGCGATGACGATATCTCCGCTCATCACATCTGTCTGCATCCCTCCGCAAGTCCCGATCCTTAAGAATGTGTCAGCTCCCGCTTTCACCAGTTCTTCCATGGCTATAGCTGCCGAAGGGCCGCCGATACCCGTAGAAGTCACACTCACCTTCGTCCCTTCTAAGTATCCTGTATAAGTGACATACTCCCTGCTGTCCGCCACAAGCTTTGCGTCATCAAAATACTGTGCGATCTTTTCACAGCGCTTCGGGTCTCCCGGCAGGATCACATACCTTCCCACGTCCCCTTCTCCTACCTGGATATGATACTGCTTATCATTCTCGGAATAATTCATATACCTTCACCTCCGATATCTTTATAGCTATCAGCATAGCATCCGGGGTAAATTCTGTCAAATCAATATCCAAGCTTCATGATCTTGAAGGAACACCGATCGTCTCCCGGATATTCATATCCCCGCAGCACGATCGCCGAGTCGTCGGCAGAGACGTAAAACTCAACACCTTCACAGGAATCTTTATAAAGTACCTGTTTCGCCGTCGGCTGCGTGCCTTCGAGCTTCACGCCGCTGATCTGCATATTCTGCATATCGTCGATCCATTCAACATGGAAAATATGATCACCATTTCCGCAGATGGCAATTTCCATATTTGAAGCGCGAAAAAGCTCTTTCACCGATGGTTTGTCCTCCACATTCTCTGCAAGCAACAGCATCCCTTCCTCATTTTGATAATATAACCCCTTTTTTGTGTATTTGACAGGCCAGACAGTCTCTTTGGAATATTCCGATACTTTTTTCTTTTTTTGTTCCTCCGGTATGAGCAGCCAGTTTTTTGCCCGCATCATCTTTTCCTCTGCTGCTTCATCTTTTCCCGGATATTCCTGGTTTTTGCTGTCCGAGAAGCTATCATATTCCTCCCTCACATATACTCTTGAACCGTCAGCATTAGGCAGGATGTGCCTCTGGGCATAATTGCTTCCTTTCATCTGAAACTCCGTTTTTTCAACCATCCATTTTCCGTCACTGTCCCGCTTAACAGTCTTCATATCATAGCAAGTCACACACCAGTCTGTATCCGGCTGGAACGCATAATTATCCCCATTCTGCCAGGAAAAAAGCCTGTTCCCGTCATCACTCCATACATAGGAAAATCCCTGCAGACATTCATCCCACTTACGCAGCACCATATGTTCCCCTTCCTCTGCCAGAAACACAACCAGCTCCGGACCGACTTTTTCCTCAGTCTCCGCTTCGTAGGAAATAAACTTGCCGCCAGGCGCGATCTGCATGTTGAATGCCATCCTCTCATCCATAAACTCTTTTCTTATCGTCTTCTTTGTATGAATATCGATTTCGCGATAGATATACCCCTCTTCCTCATACCTGAGCTGACAGACCGTATTTTCCCCCGCCTTTCCCCAGGCAAGCTGCAGATGATCCTCGCTTTGTCCCTCATAGGTATATTCCTGTATATTCTTTATAACAAACCCGGAAATCCCCATGTCTTTATCTTCTGTGTCAGGAAGAGAGATTGTCCTTATCATCTCCTGCCGCGAACATCCGCACAGTATGTTTCCTGTTGCCAGGACTGTGGTCATCACAAGGACGAACCGTCTCATCCATCGCTTCTTTAACTTTCTCATGGGCTCACCTCACTTTCTGCCCCAGGAAAGCTAACCGTAAAAATCGTCTTCTCCCCCGGTGTACTCTTCACCTCGATGTTCCCTCCATGTTCTGTCACTATCTTTCTGGAGATCGAAAGCCCCAGCCCCGTGCTGCCAAGTTCTCTGGAAAGTTCCCTGTCTGCGCGGAAAAACGGTTCAAAGATATTTTCCAGTTCATTCGCTTCAATTCCCTGTCCCTTGTTTATTACTGAAATACACACCCTGCCTTTTTTTGCAGCAGCCACAATCAATATGGTCTCTTCCGGCTCTCCGTACTTAATGGCATTGTCCAGCAGATTGATAAAAACCTGGCAAAGTTTATCTTCCCGTCCCTCAATATAATAGTTCTTTTCTATTCCTTCCAATCGGATTCTGCTGCCATGCCGTTTCGCTTTGATCTGCATCGTGTCTGCCACATTTACAATAAGCCCTGTCAGATTCAAAATCTTCTTTTTTTCTGCCCCCTTTTCTTCCTGCATCTCCAAAAGCTGCACGACCATCCGATGAAGCCTCATACTCTCCTTCAAAATGTGCTCCGTCCCTTTATGGAACAGTTCTTCATCTCCCTGCCCATTCGTTTCCATAAGCTGTGCATAGCCTGAGATTGTAGTGAGGGGTGTCTTAAGTTCATGGGTGACATTGTTGTAAAATTCCTGACGGCTGTTAAGAAGCTTTCGGATCCGACAGTTATCATCCTGTATTCGCTGAAACTGTTCCTCTGCCACATCAAGCATCCTGGTAAAATTCAAAGACAACTCCCCAATCTCATCTTTGCGCACATTAAGCGTTAACTGTTTTGCTGCGTCGCGGTCAAACTGCCCTTCTGAAAGCCGGGAGGAAATCTCAGTTGTCACACTGCTCAAGCTCCGTATGGAGGAAATCACCCGGTACAGCATGATCCATGTAATGAGACAGATCAGTGCAAAAATAACCGCCGTGATCCACAACGTCCGCTCAAAAGTGTTCCATTCCCGCCGGTACTGTTCCCCGTAATCAAAGAAATAACTGATATAGCCAATCCGCTTTCCCATAATCTCTACCGGCATTGTAAAATACACTTCGCACTGGCTGTCTTTCCTGCAATTTAAAGTAAAGGTGCTGTCTAACTCCTTTGCCCTTTCAAAGTCCTCCCGCTTCACGCCGGGTTCAATCCGGCTTCCGCTTTGTTCTAACAGTTCCCCGTCTAAATTGTAATATGCCGCTTCCCGGTATCCGACGCTTTTCAATTGCTGCATCACTGCCCGTACACTTTCTTCAAATCCTTCCTCCCCCACAACTTCATTGTTAAGAAGAAGTATCTGGTGTACATAGAGAAGCGTATTATCCCGAATTTGCTGCATCTCCTCCGTTACCTGTTTCTCTATATTGTGTCGCATCTGCAATCTCACAAAGCATGTGATCAAAAGGATCCCGCCGATTCCGACTCCTAAAACCCAAAGGCTCATCCGAAACAAAATACTATTGACAAACTTTATTTTTTTCTGGTACATACTTATACCCCACACCAAATACCGTAATGATCGACTCTCCTGCATGAAGCTTCTTTCTAAGTCTCTGAATATGCATATCTACCGTCCGGGTATCCCCGGCAAAATCATACCCCCATATCTCATCCAAAAGACGGTTTCTTGTGAAGACGAACCGGGGATGGGTGACAAGCCACACAAGGAGATCAAATTCCTTGGGCGTAAGCTCTACCGGCTCGCCGCATTGTATAACCGTCCGCTCCTGGATATGGATGACAGCATCCTTAATATGCCTGGTATGCGCCCCATCCTTTTTCCCGTGCCCGCCCTCTGATTTTTGAAATCTTCTGAGCACCGCCTGCACCCGCATATTAACCTCCCTGAGGTCAAAAGGTTTCGTGATGTAATCGTCTGCCCCGCAGGATAAGCCGTACACTTTGTCATCGACAGTGCCTCTGGCCGTCAGCATGATCACAGGCATGGTATACCTTTCCGTCAGAAGCTTCAAGATATCCACCCCGCTCAAGTCAGGAAGCATCCAGTCCAGCAGTACAAGCTGCGGGGCAAACTCTTCTGTTATCTTTAATCCTTCTGCACCTGTATAGGCACATCTGACTTCAAAATCCTCTTTTTTAAGATCATATTCCAGAATATCCGCAATAGGTTTCTCATCTTCTATGACAAGTATCCTTACTTTTTCTGCATTCATCCCATCTGTCCCCTTACCGAGCATTCTCTGTATCTATTATAATCTATATTTCCATGTGATTCAAAAAAAATATGATACCACACAAGGAAAACATACACCGTCCATATCTTTCTGCTGTTATCCGCTGTCCCCTTTTTATGCTCTTCCAAAAGTTCCATCAGATAATCTGTATGAAAATAAATGGCTGCCGTTTCTCCCCCGAAGGCAGCCTTTATATTCTCATACCAGTCTTCATCCTTCAGCCAGTTGCGGATTGGCACAGGAAATCCAAGCTTTGGTTTTGAAAAAGACGGTTTTGGGAGGTAAGCGCAGGCGGCCCTCCGCAATATATACTTTGTTGTATGACGGCGAAGCTTCATCCGGCAAGGAAGCCCTCTCGCAATTCGGAATACATCCCAGTCAAGAAACGGCACCCGAAGCTCCAGGGAGTGAGCCATGCTCATCCGATCGGCTTTCTGTAAGATATCTCCCGGAAGCCAATACTTTAAATCCACCGACTGCATCTTCTCAGAATCGTTCAGATGGCTTGTATCATCGTAAGTTCCCTCAATAATTTCCTTCGCCTGCTTCGTCACTTCCCGCTTTAAAAGCCGCGCTTTTTCCTCCTCATGGAAAATGTATGCGTTTCCGATATACCTTTCGGCTACCGGAAGCGAAGCACGTATAAGATATCCCCGGCCTTTCATAGATTTGGGAAGCTTTTGTGCCATACTGGCCAGCTTTTTTCGAAAACTTAAGGGCAGCCAATCAATCAGCTTTAACATCTTCGGCTCCCGGTAAATATTATAACCGCCGAATATTTCATCCGATCCTTCCCCCGACAGCACGACCTTCACCTCCTTTGACGCTTCCTGCGCCAGAAAATAAAGCGCCACAGCCGATGCATCTCCGGATGGCTCATCCAGATAGTACATGACTTCCGGAACCGCTTTTTTAAATTCTTCTTTTTCTATGTACCTGCAGCTATTCTTCAGGCGAAGTGTATCCGCCAGCTCCTTCGCATCCCCTGTCTCATCATACAGGTCTCCCTCCCCGCAAAAACCTACGGTGAAAGTCTTAATACATCCGGATATGGCCGCAATCAGTCCTGAATCCACTCCGCCTGACAGAAAACTCCCCACCTCCACATCACTGATCAAATGCCTCCTTACCGACTGCCTCATAATATCCTCTACATCTTTCAGTGCATGTTTCATGCTTTCATGTCTCTCCGGTTTAAGGGAAGCCTCAAAATACCGCACTACCTGAAGCACATGATTCTTATAGGTAAGATAATGTCCCGGCAAAAGCTTATATATCCCCTTGAAGAATGTCTCCGGCAGGACGGAATACTGGAAGGAAAGATATTGTTCCAATGCCTCTTCATTTATCTTTCTTTCATATCCCGGATACTCAAGGATACTCTTGATCTCTGAAGCAAACACCAGCGTCCCGCCGATCACCGCATAGTAAAATGGCTTGATGCCAAAAAAATCCCGGGCAGCAAATAGCTCTTTCTTCTCCTCATCCCAGATTGCGAATCCGAACATCCCCCGAAGCTTAGAAAGCATCCCCTCCCCGAATTCCTCATATCCATGCAAAAGGACTTCCGAGTCAGAGGTCGTCCGAAAAGTATGTCCTTTCTGCACCAGCATTTCTTTTAATATCCAATAATTGTAGATCTCACCGTTGAATACCAGCACCTTGTCCCCCTCCTCATTGAACATCGGCTGCATCCCCGTATCCAGATCGATGATACTGAGTCTCTGAAAGCCGAGCGCCGCCTCCTCGGCAATATAACTCTCGCTGCCGTCCGGCCCGCGGTGTTCGATTGCTTTCATCATCCCTTGAAGTATCTGCTCTTTATTATCCACCTTTCCGATCATCCCGCATATCCCGCACATACTTACTCCTCCTCTTTTGTTATTATAGTTTCTGTATGGCAGTATTCTACGAGAGAGAAATCTCCAAAGTTCAATAAAAATGTATCTAAAATGTAAAAACAGACAGACATATACTGTCTGCCTGCAGTTATTTATCGGATGCCCTACTTCTTTTTTATCTTGATCGTTATCACTGCTTTCTTCTTGCTTCCGTCCTTCGCAATAGCTGTTATCTTCACAGTTCCGGATTTTTTCGCAGTTACTTTCCCTTTGGAATTAACAACAGCAATTTTTTTATTGGAAGACTTCCAAGTGACTTTTCGGACTGCCGCACTGGCAGGCTTTACAATCGCTTTTAAAGTCTGCGTTCTATCCTTGCTCAGATACATGGTTCTTTTTTCTGCAACAATTTTTACTTTTGCGGCCTTCACAGCGCTTTTACCGGCTTTCAGCCTGACTTTCGCCGCGCTGCCGTCCGCCGCTCTTGCCGTGATCGTGACTGCGCCTGCTTTTTTCTTTACAGTAACTTTCCCTGACGAAGTAACGGATGCTATCTTTTTGTTTGATGTTGACCATGTTACTTTTCCGCCGCTGCCTGTGATGCGTTTCCCCGCAGCATCGGTGACTGACGCTTTAAATGAATATTTTTTCCCATTGGTCACCTTAAGCAGCGCATCATTCTTCAATTTCTGACCATTCAGGCTTAGAACAGTTGTCAGCTCTTCCTTCTCATCGTTCAATTTCAGTATGCTTTTCCCAAGCAGAGATTTACTGTCGGAATCATACGCATACATTACAGAACGCTTTTTCGAATTTAAAAATGTATACCCGGTCTTCACAGTCCCGCTCTTCGGCTTTGCCAAAAACAGGGAACCCTCCGAACCAACTCCGCCCGTATCACAGTTTGTCACATCCACCAGATAATTTTCTCCATTTAACGTAACAATGTTCCACATATGATTTTCGGAATTTACTCCGTCACCCATCACACCGGTAACCGTATAGCAGACAGTACCGCTTTCAAATACGGACAGATCGCATAGATACTGGAACGCTTTCGCGTAGCCTTCACATACAACTTTGGTGCTGGGATTCCCGTCAAACACCCATATGAGCTGCCACGGATTCCCGTAGGCCATATCGCTGTAGGCAGCTTTTGTATTATAAGATACCAGATCACAGATCTCCCGGCAATAACTGCTAAGCTTTTCCCGATCGGACTCACCCGCATGTTCTTCTACAATTGTCTTGGCATTGGACACAGCTTTCTTGGCCGCACCTATCTTCGCGGAGTCTGTCATATATGCCGTATCTCCCTGATACTCCAATGCAACTGTAAAAGAAAACGTCACGGTATTGATCGTACTTCCATAACCTTTCACAGATACAAGTGCTGCATTCTTATCAAACCAGTACAGATCGTAGGGACAATCCATCATCAAATAAGACATGACCTTTCTGACAGACTTCTCCCACCCGGACAGGCTGATACGCAGACCACCAACTTCAATGACCGAGGACCTTCTGGTGCCATTTGCTATTTTCTCTACAGAAGCCTTTAATTCTCTGTAAATCTTTTTTTCATTCCCATTGGTCAGCTTCTTGTCACCGACCATACCGTATTCAGAAAGAGTTGTATCTTCATCCCCGAAAAACTGCCGGTCGATATAATCCATCAGCAGTACATCGTTGTCAGCAAGTTCATCAAATACAAACTCCTGCGTCTCTGCGAACTCTTCTGTATCGTCTTTAAGCGTCATCTGTACTGTGTCTTTGGCAACTGCCGCATCTTCCGCCCGTACATTCAGAGTCCCGTATCCTCCTATATTGCACATGCACAGAAAGGCAATTGCCATTAACACGATCATCTTGTTCAATCCCAATTTACACCCTTTCATAATTACTCCTGTCATCATTTCGCTTTTTTGTTGTAGTTCATATATTATACTACATTTCGAAATAGAATGGTACATGTATATTATCAATATTGGAATTGAATGATTTGCTGATATTATACTGTCAACCCAAGGGAACGCATCTGTGCGCCAACAAGCTTAAGCGTCTCTGGTTTTGGTGCGATCAATGGAAGGAGCTGCGACTGCCCGCAGGAAATCCCTGCTCTTTCCATAGCATATTTTAACGGACCCACATAATTCTCACTGAAGATCGCATGAAACAGCGGAGCATACTTAAGGAACAGATCCATCGCCTCATTGACCTTTCCCTCCTTTACCAGCTCATACATCTTAACCCACGCATCCGGCACCACATTGGCCGTAGCCATGACTGCCCCGTCAAACCCGTAAGCCATCAGCGCAACGGCCGCGAACTCCGAACCGGTAAGGACATTGATCTTCTTTCCCACTTTCAGATACAGCTCGATCGCCTGCCCGATTGCCGCACACTCCTTTATCCCCGCAAGATTCTTCATCTTTTCTGTAAGCTTTACCATCGTATCCGGAGTCACATTCACCCCTGTCTTTGACGGTATATTATAGACAAGGATCGGCAGATCCACTTCCCGGTCCACGGTGGTATAGTATTCCACAAGGGCTTCCTGAGTACTGGAAAAATAATACGGTGTACAGACAAGCAGTGCGTCCGCACCTGCCTGCTTACAATATTTGCAGAATTTAAGGCATTCTCCGATACCGGTGTCTAAGACCCCTGCCACAACAGGTACTCTTTTATGTACTGCACGGACACTGATATCGATTACCTGACATTTCTCTTCATAGGTCATGGAAGTGTACTCTCCCGTGCCTCCAAGGATCAAAAGACTGCTTACCTTATGCTCGATCTGAGAATCGATCAGACTTATAAGTTCCTGTTCATTTACTGTACCATCCTCATTCATAGGCGTTACAAGTGCCGTCATAATACCTTCTAATCTTATCATCTTTCTTATCCTCCTAAAATTTATTTACCTGGTTATATACTTCCATCCCGTCAAGGGCGTCAATGACACTCCGGGACAAGATCTCTGATGTGCGCATCTTCGCCTCCCGTGTATCACCGCCGATATGGGGAGTGAATATCACCTGATCCATGGAAAACAAAGGATTGTCAGCCTTCGGCGGCTCCACAGACAAAACGTCAAGGCCGGCTCCGGCAATCTCACTTTCTTGCAGCGCCTGAATAAGAGCTTCCTCATCCACAACCGGTCCCCGTCCCATGTTGATGATATAGGCGCTGCTTTTCATGACTTTGAACTGTTCTGCGGACATCATCCCCAGTGTTTCTGCTGTCAGAGGGACATGCAGCGTGACAAAATCCGCTTTCTTAAGTCCGTCCTCCAGACTTGCGGCTTTCTCAACGTTTAACTTTTCCATATCCTCTGCCGGGACAAACCCGTCGTAAGCCGTCACCTGCATACCGAAAGCCTTTGCCCGTTCTGCCACTGCCCTTCCGATACGCCCCAGTCCCACGATCAAAAGATTTTTCCCGAAAACTTCCATCGTATACCTGTTTTCCCTGGAATACCATGCATCTCGGCGCACACTGCAGTCATTGATCCGAAGGCTGCGGCTTAAGGCTAAGATAAATGCCATCGTATGTTCTGCAACAGAGATATAATTGCCGTCCGGGACATTTAACACTTTGATCCCATGCCTGGTTGCTTCCTGTACATCTATATTGTCAAGCCCCACACCGTGCTGGGCGATCACTTTCAGAGACGGACTTGCATCCATGATCTCTCTATCAATCTGTTCGCTGCGGGTTACGACTGCTTCCGTCTGATTTTCATTTATATACCGGATAAGGGTCTCTTTCTGTCCGTCCGGCGCATAGCGCACATGGCTGTTCTCTTCCAGATATTTTACGCCGTTGGGCTGAATCGTGGGAAGAACCAGTAATACATTATGCTTCATCGCCAACCATCCTTTCTTCGTTATTTTTAAAGCCAAGCCTTTCCATCTCACGGTCGGCCTCCTCCTGGGTGATCATCTTGATCCCAAATCCGGTGAATCCGTAAATGATTGCAAGCACCGGGCAAAGGTATGCCATAAAATGCCACGGAGCATATTGAAGCACCGGAACTCCCAGTGCCGTTGCATAAAACAGGCCGGAAGTGCTGAAGGGAACGCAGGAGCAGACCATTGTCCCGCCGTCCTCACAAGTTCTGGACAGGTTGCATAGATCCATACGCTGTTTCAGATAGGGTTTGCGCCAGAGTTCTCCTGTCATGATCAGTGATATATAGCCGCTAACGCCGATAATAGTAAGTATTACCGCCGTACACACAGCAGCCAGCACCGTACCGCCCCTGGTCTTGATCTTCGCCACTACAGAATCGATGATCTTCTCCATGAATCCTGCCTCCTCAGATATCCCTGCATATGAGTAAGCACAGAAAATGGTAAGTACAATATTGGACATGGACGACAGACCGCCCCTTTGCAGCAGCGTAAGAATGTTCGCATCCGTGACTGCACTGTCCATCCCTGCCAGCTCCACCTTAAACCCGGTAGCAAATGCCGTAAAACCATTCTGGAGCGAAAAGCCCTGAAAGACTACCCCCAGGACAAGCCCGACCCCGATCGCCAGATACATCACCGGCAGCGTAGGCTTTTTCATCAGGGCTCCCACGAAGATAATGACAAAGGGAAGCAAAAGCAGCAAATTCCAGTTGTAGATAGAATCCAGTGTGGATATCATCGATGTCACGCTCTCCGGTACGCTTGCATCCGCGCCGAACCTCAAACCATAGGCGGTATAGATCACAAGGGAGATAAGAGCAGCCGGAACCGTCGTGTATAACATGGAACGGATATGGTCATAAAGACCTGTGCCGGCACTCAATGCCGCAAGTAAGGTTGTATCTGACATGGGCGATAACTTATCCCCGAATGTTGCACCTGCGACAACGCAGGCCGCTACTGGGGCGAGCGGCATGTCCATGCCGATAGCGATACCGATAAGAGCGATGCCCGCAGTGCCCGCCGAACCCCAGCCTGTGCCTGTCACGATAGACAGTACACAGCACACAAGGAAACTGCATGGAAGCAGCAGATGGGGCTTTACAATCTGCAGTCCGTAACAGATAAGCATCGGGATCGTTCCCGAAAAGATCAGCACCGCAATGAGCCCGCCGACAGTAAACATGATATAGACGATCGGCATGACCTTAACAACCCTCTGAGAGATTGCCTTTTCACACATCTCCCAAGTAAGCCCGATCCGCATCGACATAAATACGGTAAATATCGCCGTACATAAAAGCATTGCCTGAAGTTCAAATTGACACAGGCCAAATCCGATACTGACAAAAAACACCAATGCCAGTATTACAATAATTGATTCTGCCAGCGTAGGTTCCCTTTTGATTCTTTTTTCTTTTTCCATAAGGGATTACCCTCCTTTCTTTTTTGTTCCTATCAAGTAATGTGCTGCAGCAATACTTTGAATATTTAGATTAATCATAATATTGTCTTTACATTTTGTAAATTTCATAATATTCTATATTTAATTGAATCATTTTCAATTCATATCAACGAACGATTTTTAGAAAGGAGCATGTCATGTCTCTTGCTACTTATCAATTATTCTGCACCATTGCAGAAACACGTAATCTGACCCATGCGGCGGAAGCTTTGAATATGACGCCGTCCGCTGCCAGCCACGCCATATCCAGTCTGGAAAAAAGCCTTGGCTTTGCACTGCTGAACCGAAGCCGCTACGGTGTTACCCTGACAGATAACGGCGAGATACTGCTGGAACATTTTCAGGCTGTACTGGCTGAGGAGACAAGGCTCAGAGAAGAAATCTCCCAGATCAACGGCCTGATGAAAGGCGTCGTACATATGGGCGTCGTAGACAGCATTTGCCGGATCTATCTTCCGGACATCCTGTCGCTGTTCACACACAAATATCCGCAGTTAGAAGTCTGTGTGCATCAGGATGACTGCTATTCGATTGAGACTATGGTTTTAAATGGAGAATTAGAGATTGGATTTGTCTCTCTTCCGACTTCAGAGCAACTGTCTGTGATCACGCTTTTGCACGATAAACTGCTCTGTATCACTCCTGAGAACTTTATCCCCGAGAATTCTTCCTACATAACAGTAAATGAACTTAAAAACCAAGTCATGATCCAGGCAAAAAGAGGATATGATAAATGCATCTCTTCATTTTTTTCGGAAAACGGCTTAAGATGCAGTCCAAAACATAATATCGCATTGGAGACCTCCGCGATTGCTATGGTAGAGGCCGGCATGGGGTGCAGCATCCTTCCGGAATCATTCATAAAAGGTTATACCGGAAGATACAATGTGTTTCCCCTTGAGAATAATCTCCACCGTTCCATCGGCCTTGTCACACCGAAAAACCGCCGGCTGTCCCTGGCCGGCACACGGATGCTCCATGAGATTCGGCAGATTATTAAATAATATTCATACTATTGTTGAAAAATATTCCGTTTGTACACTGGTCTAAAAAAATATCCAGAAGACGAAACAGGAGACCGGCCATTGAATAGCCAATCTCCTGTTTCTAAACTTTTGCAATCACATAGGAGGAACATAGTAAGCGCTATGTCATATCAACCCTCCATATTTCCTGTGTCTTCCGTATTTTCTGCAATCTCTGCAGATTTTATGCCTTCAGCGTCTTTTGCGCGCTGAACGTCATTTGCCACTTTCATCCCAAGGAATCCGGACAGCACGGACTGAAGGTCAACGCCTGTGGACTCCTTAAGGCCGTCCGTCACCTGAGTAAGGGTCCCCACGATGTCCTTCACAAGTTTCGACGAATTACCGTCTCCGTACATCGTAATCTTATCAACCTTCGCAAGCGGCTCGGCAATGTTCCTTGCAATCTCCGGCATCGCTTTAAAGTACATCTCAAGGATAGCGGCCTCGCCCATCTGTTTCATGGCCTCCGCTTTTTTCTCGATACCTTCCGCCTCCGCGAGAGCCTTCGCCTTGATGGCCTCCGCCTCCGCAAGGCCCTTGTTGCGGATACCTTCCGCCTGCTGCTCCATGGCGAACCTCTCCGCCTCCGCAGTGGCTTTCAGCGCCTCCGCCTCTTTCTCGCGCTCGAACTTATCGGCCTCCGCATTTTTCTGGCGCTCGAAGAGCTGCGCCTCGGAATTTCTCTGCACCTCATAGAGCTTTGCGTCAGACTCCTGCTGTTTCGCGTACTTTTCCGCGTCCGCCTGTTTCTTCACCGTCGCCTCCAGGCTGCGCTCTGTAAGCTCTACTTCCTTTTCCTTTAGGATGATTGCTTTTTCCTGCCGCGCAAGGTTCGCCTCGGCAGTGGTGATCTCCACTGTCTTACGCTCCGTCTCCTTCTGGATCTGGTAAGCCGCGTCCGCAATCGCTTTTTTCGTATCCGCATCCTTCTGGAGCTCTGCTTTACGGATCTCCAGCTCATTTTCCCGCTGGGCGATAAGCGTAGCCGCACTGATCTCGGCCTCTTTCGACTCCCTTGTAGCCTCCGCCTGAACGACAGCCTTTTCCTTCTGCGCCCGCGCCTTGGCATTGGCAATCTCAAGCTCGGAGCTTACCTGCGCGTCATTGGCCTCCTTTTTCGCCATTGCCTGCGCCCTGGCAATCTCTTTCTCGCTCTCCGCCCTGGAAATGGCGGCATTTTTCTGTATCTTCACAATGTTGTCAACGCCGAGGTTCTCAATGACGCCGTTTCCGTCCACAAAGTTCTGGACATTGAAACTTACGATATCAAGCCCCATCGCCGCAAGGTCAGGCTCCGCGTTCTCTTTCACCAGGTTGGCAAATTTCTGGCGGTCGGATACCATCTCCTCAAGATTCATCTTACCTACAATCTCACGCATATTGCCTTCCAGCACTTCCCTTGCGACCTGCGCGATATATTCTACCGGCTTATTTAAGAAGTTCTGCGCCGCAAGAGCCAGCCGGTCATTGTTGTCGCTGATTTTTACGTTTACGGCGGCGTCCACCCGGATATTGATATAGTCCGCCGTCGGAACCGCGCTCGAAGTCTTGACATCAATTGGAATCAACTGTAAATTCAGCTCGTCTTTCTTCTCAAGAAACGGAATCTTGATGCCGGCCTTTCCGATCAGCACCTTTGGCTGTTTCCGCAGACCTGAAATTATGTACGCGGTGTCCGGCGATGCCTTTACATAACCTGTAACCATCACCAGAACAACGAGCAGAATTATCACTATAACCGGAATAAAAACCTGTGCCATCCCCAAAATCATACTCATCATCCTATGTCCTCCTTTGAATTGCTGTGTCCTTTTCTACCATTATACTACATTTCCGGACAGAATGGTATGTTAAAATCCGCCGTCATTATAGGCTTTTGTAATCACATAGGACGGCTCATAGTATGCGCTGCTGTTGTAATTATCGATTGTCTCACAGATATCGTCATTGTATACCCGAATCATCCCATCCACGAAATTCTCTCCCCGCTTAAGGGTTGAAAGAATCAGCCTTGTATAGACCTTTCCCATCTGTGTCTCCGACGGAATCTCATCCACAAGCTCCTTGTCCACATCCGCGATATCAAACTCCCCGCGCACCAGATGATATTCTTCAATCCATTCGCTCTCCACTTTCAAGGGATTCTCACAGTGCCAGGCACCGGCAAGGCTGATAAGCCGCTCCCATTCTTCTCTGGAAATATGATTGACAACATACCGGTTCTTCTGATGGAGCTTTCTTGCAATCCGCTCAACCATATAGCACAAAAAATACAGGTCATTGTCTGTTACTTTCTCGTCAGGAAAAAAAAGATTGGTCATAGCACATAACTCCCTTCAAATGTTAATGTCTCCAGCGCATCTTTGGTACAAAATACAATCTGGTGCGTCGGATACTTAAATCTGACCAGCTCCCAGAAAGCTGCTTTATGGATTTTCCCGTCAATATAGTCTTCGATATAATCCCATATCGTATCGTCTGCCATCGCCCCTTCAACAATATCGTAATCATGTTTTTTTCCGCGGCGGCAATCCACAATAAACTGCAGCCATTCTTCGGTCATTTCTGTAAATATTTTCACGTTTAATTGCGGATTCACCCTATATGCATATTTATTGACAATATGATTCCTGCGCCTGGTCAGAGCCCATCTCTTCGCTTGTTTTTCAATATTTGTACAGTAAAACCCGTATCCAAAATCCTTATAAAATCCATTTTCCAATATTTGCGGAACTTCTACCACAACATTGCTGCCGTGAAATAAAAACATCTCATCCACTCCAAATCTCCAATCATCATCATATGACGACCATACTTCCTATAGTCTACCATGCATCCGGTTTACACTCAATCAAAAAAATATTGCCCAGCTCTACTTATGGTACGGCTCCCCATTGATAATCCGGAAACTCCGGTAAATCTGCTCCAATAGAATCACCCGCATCAACTGGTGGGGAAATGTCATCTTCGAAAAACTTAGGGCAAAGTCCGAGCGCCCCCTCACTTCCTCCCCAAGGCCGATGGAGCCGCCGATAATAAAGATGATATGGCTTTTCCCCTGTATGCCGAGGTTCTCAATCCTTTCTGACAGGCTTTCCGAAGAAAGTTGCGCGCCGTCTATCTCCAGCGTGATGACATAAGCGTCATCCCGCACAAATTTCAAAATCCGCTCCCCTTCCTTCGCCCGGACGGCACTTTCTGCCGCACTTCCGGCGTTATCCGGGATTTTCTCATCCGCCACCTCCAAAAGCTCAAGCTTACAATATTTGCCGAGCCGCTTTGCATATTCCGCAATGGCGTCTTTCAGATATTTCTCCTTTAACTTTCCGACGCTTATTACCGTAATCTTCACAACTGATTCCTTTCTGAGTTCCTCTCGCCTGTTGACATTTCTATTTCCCTGTCCTATCATACATATGTGCTGGGAAACTTTGGACTATCTCTTACATGAACCGGCACAACGTTCAGGCACAAGGAGGCATTTATGAAACGCATTTTAACCATCATCCTGGGAAATCTCCTGATTACCGGGGCATATGCATTCATCACCGTACCCCGTGAAATCATCAACGGCGGCATCACAAGTTTTTCCATGGTTTTAGGGCAGGTCTGCCGGATGGACATCTCTGTATTCGTCAATCTGCTGACACTTTTCCTGCTCCTTTTGTGCCTTGTATTCCTCGGAAAAGAGTTCTTTGCAGGCAGCGTCTTAAGCTGTGCCTGCTACCTTTCCATGTTCACCTTTTTCCACAGCCTTAACCTGTCTCTTTCCCTGCCACTGCCCGTCTGCGTCGCGCTGGCAGGCGTCCTGGTAGGAACCGGCTATCACCTGTGCATCCGCGCGAAGTCCACTGCCATAAGCTTTGACATCATCGCGCTGATCCTGAATAAAAAGAACCCGAAAGTCAACATTGCCTACACCATGGGCATCATCAATGCGGCTGTCCTGTTGACCGGATTTGCCGTATTCGGGTTATTGTCCGTTTTATGCGGGATAATTTTTACGGCAATCCAGACACTTAGTTTAAATATCCTGCAAAAGCACTTTACTGCCCCAGATACTTTTAAACGATAAATCATACATTGTACTCATATACTACAAACCCCTCCTGCAATATCTAAATATGCCGTAACGATTTTATTTAACGCATCAATTTCTTTTTCGTTTAAATAATTCTTTGCGATTTCTACATCAGAACGTTTAAGCTCTCTTCCAGCCCACGATGTTAATCCCATATTGTCTTTATCCGCATCTGCCCGTTGATAGATTACTTCTGCCGCTGTGTGCTTATGAGCCGCCCAGTGCACATATATTTCCAATACTTTTCTCCAAAATACTTTTTCAGAAGAACGAATATCACGGATACGAGCCAATAATTCATCAAAATAGTTTCCGCCTCCAAGATTCTTAAGGCGAGCATCATCTAATGCAAATCCTTTTTTCATATATTCCTTCAAAATAGAAGTAGCCCATATTCTAAACTGTGTTCCTCTCAGGGATTTTACCCGATAACCAACGGAAATAATAACATCTAAGTTATAAAAATCTACCTAATAAGTCTTGCCGTCAGCAGCAGTGTAGGCAAATTTTGCCCAAACTGCCTCTTTTACCAATTGTAACTTCTATTTTTGTGACACCATCTTCGGTCGTGTACATGATAATATTTGATTGTGTCATTATACCCTCCAAATTTTAGATATTAGTATTTTTTATTTATTATACTACATTTTCGGATAGAATGATATGTTAAAATCCGCCGTTATTGCAGCGTGAAAATTTTTTGATATATCGCATGCGAATTGTTTGGCCAAAAAGTAATGAATACACTGCACAAGCAGCCATGTGCTTGTAAAATCGGGAAGTTTATGATAATAGTACGAAGATTTGATTCATTTTTCACTTATCATCCCCCGAATCACTCCGTTTCACCGACAAACTTAACGTCTATTTCATAGCCCCTGTCTCTATATTTAATCTCCAATGCATAATCTCCAATCTGCAGTCCGGCTTATTTCATCATAGCCGCATGTCAGCCGCATATTTCCCTGGTAATCCTCCGGATTTATCCCTCGCTCAGACAAATCCAGCGGATACGACTCCCCGGTATTTAAGCTGACAAGAACTGCCTGTGCAGGATAACTTTCCTTGCAGGCACGGCATTTTTTAGAAGTATTCGGGATATACCGGATGTATTTCTCCATATCCTTCTCATATACGGAAAACACCAGGTCATGTCTTATGGTACGGGCAATCTCATCGTATTCATCTTCCGTAGCGGACTCCATGTAAGATATGACCATATTCAAAAGTTCTTCCATAGCCGCGTCACTCCGGCGGTCTGCCCGAAGGTCATTCACTTTGATGAGCAATGTCACAAAGGCGATTAAAAGCAAGCTTATTAAAAAATATCCAAATAAAAGGGAACGCTTATCAGACTGGCTTAAATGTTTCTTAGTATCATCGTCTTCATCATCAACCCGAAAGGCATTCCATTTCGTCCGTATTTTTTCCCACATTCTCTTTATCTTTTATACCTCCACTTACCACTGATTTACTTTCTGTTCCTCTCTTTTTGCCACTATTATAATATAAATTGATATCATAAAGATGTCAAGATGAGTGCATATTATTTCATAAAAGTGGAATATAATCTATTTACAGAAACACAAGGAGGACGGAATATGGCTACAAATAAGCGTGCATTTACCTTGCGTCTGCCGGATGAACTACTGGACAAAATAGGGATTCTGGCGGAAAAAGCTCGTCGTTCCGTGAACAATTATATTGAGAATGTGTTGCAAACACACTTGAATGAAATAGAGCAGGAACAAGGAGAAGTCAAAACTGAATAGATGGAATAAAGATAGTTTATTCTACCATTAGATTATATTTGTTTGCAAAATGATGTCACTTGCCAGCCTAATGAACGTATATATTTCCTGCATATTGGGTTATCATAAATTTATTCCCAGAATGGAGGGCAGGAAAATGGCTACCAATAAACGTGTATTTACTTTACGTCTGTCAGATGACGTTTTTGATAAAATAGGTGTCCTGGCGACAAGTGAACACCGTTCCATGACAAATTATATCGAATATGTATTAATCCAGCATTTGGAGCATATTGAAAACGAACACGGGAAGATAAAAACGGATGAAAAATAATGTGAGAGGCGGCAGCGCTCTATGCTGGCGTCTCTTTTGCTGATAATGCTTAATAATTTTATGTCTTTTCTGTCGCAACAATATAGAACGGACTTCCGCTTGAGCCTGAAAACGCTTGAATTAACCGTACAAAGCAGGACGGAGAGGTTGTCTTAAATAATGTCTCTGCACAGGCTGCAGAGTGATGCCTGATACTTACCGCCTCTCATAGAAATGCAAAAAACTACCGCATAACAACGGGGCTGCTATCTTTATATTGTATAAAAGGAATTTTCCTGCATACAATAAACACAAAACAAAGCTGCGCTTTATGTTTAAAAGTCCTTGACTTTCAACCCCAAAGCCACTATACTTTGTTTTAGTGATCAGGTTTCAGTAACCTTGCGAGGTCTGAGGCCGCGGGAGGACCTCTTTGGGCCCTCCTTTTTTGTACTATTTTTCTTGACGGAAAGGAGACATCCCCTATGCCAAAACCCAAACCATTTCTTACATACGATTTGCAAATAAATAAATTAACTGATGACAAACACCTTGTTATGGATGATGAATCCGCAGCCAGAACTGCCTTAAAACGTATTGGTTATTTCTCTATTATCGGAGGATACAAAACGCCATTTATTAATCCGATGACGCGTGTATATGAAAATGGGGCTGCTTTTGATGATGTCCAGGCTCTGTACTGCTTTGATAAAGATTTACGCAACATTTTCTTTCGTTACCTTTGCGAAATAGAAGTCTTCATGCGTCAACTTATCTCTTATAATTTTTGTTTCAGGCACGGTGAGTTTCAAGACAAATATCTCGACAAAAATAACTATGATCGAAGTTCTTCCGACAAAAAAGCCGATGTAGACAAACTCATCAAAATACTTAAATTCCACGCAGTTGATGATATGAAACATTCCTATCTCGTACATCAAAGGCGGCTGTATAAAAATGTTCCCTTATGGGCTATTATGAACACTCTCACATTTGGACAAATATCAAAATTTTACTCACTTCTCAAGTTCAAAATGAAAGGCGATGTAGCTCATGAATTTCCGCATCTGAGCGAGGACATTTTACAGACATACCTTGAGAGACTCTGTCTTATCAGAAACACCTGTGCACACAATGAACGATTATACTCTTTCCACTTTGACAAGGACTTGCCGGATACCGGTGTTCATACACAACTTCATATTCCTCGGAAAGGTGAGCAATTTATTTACGGCAAAAACGATGTCTTCAGTTCTGTAATTGCTCTGCGTTATCTGCTCCCCAATGAAAGTTTTTGCCTATTTGTTTCTGAGCTTTCTGATTGCATGAACACATATCTAAAAAAGACTGAACACATGACCCGAGAAAAACTATATGACTACATGGGCTTTCCTTCCAATTGGCAAGATATTATAATCTGCAATTCTTGACAACAATTATTTGCAACCATCACCCCACTAAGCCATCTCCAACACAACACCGAACAACTCCTGAAAACGCCGCGCCCACTCTCCGGTCTGGTAAAATAAGATACAGTTCTGCCATCCGTCGCTGGTCACATAAAGGCATTTCCCCGTACCGCACTCCCTTATCACCTGATTGACATAAGCCAGCATCCCGGTATCGAACCAATCATACTCAGCCTTTGCATCATACCGGCAAGCCTTGTGATTGCACCGAAAACGAATCGTCTGGACGCCTGTACCGGACGCAAAGTCCACGTTGCTGACATCCTCTTCTATATCCGTAAACGTAAAATCATCTTTAACGAGCTTAGAAAGCCCTTCAAGGAAATCCGTATACATCCGCTCAATATCAGAAACCTCCATATCAAACGTATAAATCTGCCCAGACACGCAGAACAGCGCACCCGTCTCCTCATCCCGTACTCCCATTCCCAGATTGTCCAAAATCAGGTCCAGGATTTCCTTCTCCTCCATATCCCCAAGCATATCCGCAGGCATGGAAAAAATCGTTTTTATAAGGGTGCTTTCCGCATTTACAGCATCGATACCCAAAATTTCCAGTTTTTTCAGACTGTCATGAATAAATCCTCTCACGTCCATACATTACCCTCACTTGTCATCTTTTAAAAATACGAAAAGCCGCCGCATCCGATGACTCATCTCACCTCCATGCGGCAGCTCTTACCGTTACCAGAAATCAATTTCCTTTATTATCTACTTCTTGCTCAAAAGCTCATGGATTCCCTTCGCGCCCGCCTTTCCTGCGCCCATGGCCAGGATGACCGTCGCCGCGCCCGTAACCGCGTCGCCGCCCGCGAATACCGCCGCCTTGGAGGTCTGTCCGTTCTCCTCCTCCGCAACGATACATTTTCTGCGGTTCGTCTCAAGACCCTTCGTCGTAGACGCAATCAGCGGATTCGGGGAAGTACCGAGAGACATGATTACCGTGTCAAGCTCAATCTCGTACTCAGAACCAGGAATCTCCACCGGACGCCTTCTACCGGACGCATCAGGCTCGCCAAGCTCCATCTTGATCACCGTCATGCCCTTCACCCAGCCGTTCTCATCCACATGGATTTCCTTCGGGTTGGTGAGAAGGTCAAAGATTACGCCCTCTTCCTTCGCATGGTGAACCTCTTCTACTCTGGCAGGGAGCTCCGCCTCGCTCCTGCGGTATACGATATGCACTTCCGCGCCGAGACGCAGAGCCGTCCTTGCAGCATCCATAGCAACATTGCCGCCGCCCACAACCGCAACTTTCTTTCCTGCAGCAATCGGGGTATCGTAATTGTCGTCAAACGCTTTCATCAGGTTGCTCCTGGTCAGGTACTCATTAGCGGAAAATACGCCGTTGGCCGTCTCTCCCGGAATACCCATGAACATCGGAAGACCCGCGCCGGAGCCGATGAATACCGCCTCAAAATCCTCTTCCTCCATCAACTGGTCGATGGTGGTGGATTTTCCGATGACAACATTCGTCTCAAACTTAACGCCAAGCTCTTTTACCTTTTCAATCTCTTTCTTAACGACTTTCTCTTTCGGAAGACGGAACTCCGGGATACCGTAGACAAGCACGCCGCCCAGCTCATGGAGCGCCTCAAATACCGTCACCTCATAGCCAAGTTTCGCCAAATCTCCGGCACAGGTAAGCCCGGAGGGGCCGGAACCGATGACCGCTACCTTGTGGCCGTTAGTCTTATCCGCCTTTGCAGGCTTGATATCATGCTCCAGCGCATAGTCCGCAACAAAACGCTCCAGCTTTCCGATGGAGACTGGCTCTCCCTTGATGCCGCGGATACATTTGCACTCGCACTGGGATTCCTGAGGGCAGACACGCCCGCAGATAGCCGGCAGCGCAGAGGACTCGCCGATTACCTTGTAAGCCTCCTCGATATTGCCCTCTTTTACCTGAGCGATAAATCCCGGGATATTGATGGCAACCGGACAGCCGGTGATGCACTTTGCATTCTTACAGTTAATGCAGCGCGCAGCCTCTTCCATCGCCTCTTCTTTATTGTAGCCGTAGCAGACCTCCTCGAAATTGGTCGCTCTTTCCTTCGCGTCCTGCTCTCTCACAGGCACTCTCTTTAATACATCAGCCATTAGTTTTCACCTCCGCAATTGCCGCAGCCACCGTGATGGGTGTCGCCTTCCTGTACTTTCAGCATCGCACGTCCTTCCTGGGTCTTGTACATCTGCTGTCTCTTCATCGCATTGTCAAAGTCAACCAGATGCCCGTCGAACTCCGGCCCGTCCACGCAGGCAAACTTCACCTCGCCGCCCACGATGACACGGCAGGCGCCGCACATGCCCGTGCCGTCAACCATGATCGGGTTCATGCTGACGATAGTCGGAATCTCATATTTCTTCGTGGTCAGGCAGGTGAACTTCATCATGATCATCGGCCCGATGGCAACGCAGACATCATACTTGTTGCCCTTCTCCACCAGCTCGTCAACCATGGTGGTGACCATGCCCGCATGTCCGTATGTACCGTCGTCTGTACAGGGATAATAATTCCCGGCAACCGCCTCCATCTCCTTTTCCAGGATCAGAAGATCTTTCGTCTTGGAGCCGACAATGACATCCGCATCGATGCCGTGCTCCTTGAGCCATTTCACCTGAGGATAAACCGGAGCCGCCCCAACGCCGCCGGCTACAAAGAGGAATTTCTTCTTCTTAAGCTCTTCTACGTCCTCCTCCACGAACTCCGACGGACGTCCTAAAGGCCCGGTGAAATCGCGGAACGCATCCCCCGCCTTGAGGCCCGTCATCTTCGTGGTAGACGCCCCTACCGGCTGGAATACAATGGTAACAATCCCCGCCTCCCTGTCATAGTCACAGATTGTAAGCGGGATCCTCTCGCCCTTCTCATCCATCTTCACGATGACAAACTGCCCCGGTTCACAGTGCTTTGCCACACGGGGAGCCTCAACGTCCATAAGATAAATGTTAGCAGCCAGCTTTTCTGCTTTTAATATCTTGTACATTTTATTTCCTCCTAATAATTTATGCTACAGTATATTCTAATGTATTTGTCAAAAAATATCAAGTAATTGGGCGACGTTAATAAAATATCATGATTCAAGAGCAGGCTCCAGTCCTTCAATCCCGCAGAGCGGGACATTCGTCACCCAGTCCTGCTTTCGGTAGTCGGACATAGAGGTGCGGGCGGCCATAGGCACACCGTATTTTTGCACAAACACCTTCAGGCTCTTTGCCTGGAGGTTCTCCTCCGCCTTCACCTCAAGGGGGATAATCCTCTCATCCGTCTGCAGAAGGAAATCAAGCTCTGCCGTGGCATTTTCCGCCGACCAGTAGAAAATGTCATATTCCGGGTGGACAAGCAATTGCTGCAGCACATACTGCTCCGTCAGCGCCCCCTTAAACTCCTCAAACATCCGGTTTCCCTCCAGGATGACCTTCACATTCAGCCGCGCCATCGCCCCCAAAAGCCCCACATCCAGGACAAACAGCTTAAATGCCCCAAAATCCTGATAAGCCCTCAGCGGGAAATCCGGTTTCGACACCCGGTTTACCTTATGCACCAGCCCCGTATCCTCAAGCCAGGTAAGCGCCAGCTCATACTCCCTCGCCCGCGCGCCCTCCCGGATTAAGCCGTAGATGAATTTCTTATTTTCCTTCGCAAGCTGGGCAGGGATAGAATTCCAGAGCATCCGTATCCTTGTGACAATCTCCTTCGGCGCGTGTTTAGACAGGTCGTTTTCATAGGCGGCAAGGAGCTTATTCTGCACCTCGCGCACCCGTTTAAAATCCTTCTCCGTCACAAAGGCAAGCACCGCCTCCGGCATCCCGCCCACAAAATAATACTGTTTCAGGTAATCCGTGAACTTATTCTTAAAAACCCTCATCATATCAAAGTCGCTCTTTTCAAGCACTTCCGCCAACTGCTCCTCGCCGCACGCCCGCAGAAACTCCCGGTAAGTCATAGGATACAGGTCTAAAAAATCAACCTTCCCCACCGGAAAAGAGGTTCCCTCATGGAGGGCGACCCCAAGCAGGGAGCCCGCCGCGATAATCTGATACTCCGGCGCATTTTCGTAAAAATATTTCAAAGACTTAAGCGCCCTTGGAATCTCCTGCACCTCGTCAAAAATAATCAGCGTATCGGACGGCTCAATCTTAAATCCCGCCTCAATCTCCAAAGCCGTAATAATCCTCGGAATGTCAAAAGCCTCCCGGAACACGTCTTCCATCCGTTCATTTTCATCCATGCTGATATAAGCGCAGGATTTGTAATGTATCCTGCCGAACTCCTTCATCAGCCACGTCTTCCCCACCTGCCTGGCGCCCTTAAGTATCAGCGGTTTCCTGCCCGGGCTGTCCTTCCACTTTTTAAGCTGTCCTATCGTCTCTCTATACATATGCGCTCATCCCTTTTCTATCAAAATTAACTTCTTAATGATAGTTATTCCCATTATATCTGATTTCATGCGTATTTTCAAGGGTTTCCACATTTTCCAAAGGACTTTTTCTGCTTTTCTACACATTTTCCAAAGGACTTTTTCTGCTTTCCCTCACATTTTCCAAAGGACTTTTTTCGTCTTCCCTCACATTTTCCGAAGGACTTTCAAACAAACAGCCGGAAAACCGCCCTTTTCAGACAGTTTCCCGGCTCCCTTACTTCCGCAGATCTCTTAGAAATCCACTTCCGTTCCGTAATATGTACAGTTAAACAGCTTTTCCATAGCCGCCGGGTCAATCTCCCTCGGGTTGGAGCCTGTGCAGGCATCGCCCACCGCGCGCTCTGCGATTCCGGCAATCTTCTCTTTAAATTCATCCTCATTGATGCCGAATTCTTTCAAAGTCTTCGGAATGTTAAGCCTTACATTAAAGTCGTCAATCTTCGCGCACAGGCTGTTGATGAGTGCTTTCTCGGAAGTTCCCTCAAGGCCCATCCTGCGGGCAATCTCAGCGTAACGCTTTGCCGCTACCGGGTCTTTTGCATTGTACTTGATGACATAAGGCAGATAGATAGCATTCGCGCATCCGTGCGGGATATGCCCCGTGGAGAACGCCGCGCCTGTCTTGTGCGCCATAGAGTGCACGATGCCGAGGAGCGCATTGGAAAATGCCATTCCTGCCAGGCACTGTGCGTAATGCATCTGCTCTCTTGCCACCATGTCGCAGTTGTAGGATGCCGGCAGATAATCAAGCACCATCTCAATCGCCTGCAGCGCTAACGGGTCGGTAAACGCACAGTTTAATGTAGATACATAAGCCTCAATGGCGTGGGTCAGCGCATCCATGCCTGTGTATGCAACCTGTTTTACCGGAAGGCCCGCAACAAGGTCAGGGTCAACGATGGCAACGTCAGGAGTGATATTAAAGTCAGCCAGAGGATACTTCACGCCTGTCTGGTAGTTGGTGATTACAGAAAATGCCGTAACTTCCGTAGCCGTTCCGGATGTGGACGGAATCGCGCAGAACTTAGCCTTCTGGCGCAGCTCAGGGAAATTGAACGGGATGCACAGATCCTCAAAAGTCGTCTCCGGATACTCGTAGAACGCCCACATAGCTTTCGCCGCATCAATCGGTGAACCGCCGCCCATGGAAACAATCCAGTCAGGCTCAAACTTCCGCATCGCCTCAGCGCCCTTCATCACCGTCTCCACGGACGGATCCGGCTCAACACCCTCGAAAAGCTCAACTTTCATTCCGGCCTCTTTCAAATAGCTTACCGCTTTGTCAAGAAAACCCTGGCGTTTCATAGAGCCGCCGCCCACTACAAGAATTGCCTTCTTTCCCTTTAAGTTCTTAAGTTCCTCCAAACAGCCTTTTCCGTGATAGATGTCTCTTGGTAAAGTAAATCTTGCCATAGTGTTGTTCTCCTTTTCTTATTTTTGTTAATTATTTATCAAAAGTATACATCCGTTAAATAATTAACGCAACACATTGCACGGAAAAAATTGTTCTTTTTTAGAAACAATATGGCAGACTGCCGAAAACAGAAAAAGACATCCCGCCGGAATGCCTTTTTCTGTCGCTTTCTTTATTCCCTCACATAATTTCTTGTAGTAATGCCGCTTACCCTTCCGCTCTTCGTCACAAGGATTGCTTTAAAAAGCGTCTCTCCCTTCGGCATCTTCAACGCGCTTTTATACGGTGTGGATGCTGTAGTGGGATCTGTACCGTCTATTGTATAGTAAGCGGTGTATCCTTCCGGAACCTTTATCTCAATAGAACGTGCAGAATCGTATTGTCCCGTTGAAGGTGAGACTGCGGGTGCATCCTCAATAGGAAGTTCTATGACAAACTCTTTTTCAGACGTCTGGCTCGGCACTCCTTCCTTATTCACGACAATAGCCTTGATCACATTACTTCCCTCTCCTAATTGGATCGGTTCTGTAAATACTGTGCTCTGGGTATCAGGCATGGAGCCGTCACTTGTATAGTGAACCTCTCCTTCCCCGGAAGTAAGTGTTAACTGTTGCACATCATCATATGTCTCATTATCATCCAGACTGAACTCTGGTTCATTTACAACATAATCCGGAAGTTTCTCTGACACTATGCTCTTCGCGTCTTTAAGCAATGCCGGAATTCCCATCGGCTGTTTTGTATCCAGGTAGAATTCAAAAGCAGCCTCATAAACATCCACATTCTCCGGCTGTTCGGCTATCACATCTAAAAACAGCTTTTCCGCAGAGCTTACATCATTTTGCCCGATATAGACTTTAGAAAGCCCTGCATAGCCTTCCGCCTTCTTCTTATCCTTCCCGATTGCTCTTCGGAAATACTCCTCCGCTTTCGTGTACTCTCCGCTTCTTAACGCACGGTTTCCCAAATATACCCTACCGGCATAGGAATTCAAATATAACAAAACCAACATGCCGATTATCGCCGCTAATAGAAAAAATAAGATGAAAAGCACTTTGCGCCGCTTCTTTTTTTTCAATGCCTTCCGCCGTTCCGCCTGCTTCCTCTGTGCTTCCCATTCTGCTTGAAGCATTCCTGTATTTCTCCTGCCTCTCCCGTCGGTAATGTAACCTGTGCGACCGTTTCCTCGCATCGCGGACGTCCTTCCGTCGGTAATGTAACCCGTGCGGCTGTTTCTCCGCATCGCGGACGTCCTTCCATCGGTAATGTAACCCGTGCGGCTGTTTCCCCGCATCGCAGATGTTCTTCCGTCTTTGATATACCCTGTACGGCCGCCGCTGCTTCGCATAGCGGATGTACGCCCGCCGGCCATACGCCTTGAGTCAGTACGGAGTGCCGCTGTACGGCCGGAGTTACCATATTCCGCATTCGCCCGGCTGCGGACTCCTCCTTTTGATGACCGGCCAGAACTTTTCAGTGCATCTTTCACATGTGCAGCCAGCATATCTTCCAGAGGATTGTAATCAGGTACAATCTGAACTTCTCCACCACATTCCTCACAGTACAATATACCGTCCGGTATATCGGCACCGCAGTATCTGCATCTCATCTTGTGCCCAACCTCCTACCTTCTGGCAGCCTTTACGCAATTGTACATCAGCATAGTTATTGTCATAGGTCCTACTCCGCCCGGTAAAGGTGTGATCACCGCTGCACCCTCTTTTACATAATGAATATCTGTTTTCATCGGTTCCCAATCCTTCCTTTCTCAATGACCATCGGTTACTTCTGTTCCACGTACTGTTCGAATTCCTCCTTGGACATCAGCACCTTCCTGGGCTTCGTTCCCTCCTCGCCGCCTACAACACCCGCTTCGCAAAGCTGATCCATAATGCGGGCGGCACGGTTGAATCCAATCTTAAATGTACGCTGCAGCATCCCGATGGATGCTTTTTCCTTATCAATTATGAGGCGGCCCGCTTCTGCAAAATACGTGTCGCGTTCATTATCCTCACCGGCAGCTAAAGTCATCCCCGGCTCACTCGTTGCAACCTGATTGACAACCTCCTCGTCATATTCCTCAGTCGCATTGTTGGTACGTAAGAATTCTACTACACTCTGCACTTCCTCGTCAGTCACAAAAGAGCCCTGGACTCTGGCAGGTTTCGGGTATCCTGCCGGATAAAAGAGCATGTCTCCTTTGCCAAGCAGCTTCTCTGCCCCGTTCATATCGATGATCGTCCTTGAATCCACGCCTGACGATACCGCAAAGGCTATTCTGGACGGCATATTGGCTTTGATCAGACCCGTGATGACATTGACGGACGGCCTCTGCGTCGCTACAACCAGATGGATTCCCGCTGCTCTGGCAAGCTGCGCCAGCCGGCAGATGGCTCCTTCCACATCTCCCGACGCCACCATCATCAGATCTGCAAGCTCGTCTACAATAATTACAAGCTGACACATCACAGCCGGCCTCTCCCCATCGATGCCCGGCTCAGACTTGATCTTTTCATTATACCCCTTCATATCACGGACATTGTACTCGGCAAACGCACGGTAACGTCTGTCCATCTCCGCCACTGCCCAGTTGAGCGCCCCGGCAGCCTTTTTCGGGTCTGTGACTACCGGAATCATCAGGTGGGGGATCCCGTTGTATACACTTAACTCTACGACCTTGGGATCAATCATAATAAGCTTTACTTCCTCAGGCGTTGCTTTATATAAAATACTCATGATCAGCGTATTGATACAGACTGATTTCCCCGAGCCCGTAGCTCCGGCGATCAGTACATGGGGCATCTTGGCAATGTCTGTCACAACAGCCTTTCCCGCAATATCTTTTCCGGCGGCAAAAGACAGCTTTGAAGCACTCTTCTTAAACTCTGCCGTCTCCAATAAGTCTCTCAGCATAACTGCCGAGTTTTCCTTGTTGGGAACTTCAATACCCACCGCTGCTTTCCCTGGGATGGGCGCCTCGATACGGATATCTGCCGCTGCAAGATTCAGCTTGATATCATCCGCCAGCCCTACAATCTTACTTACCTTCACACCCATCTCCGGCTGCAGCTCATAACGTGTGACTGCCGGACCGCAGCTTACATTTGTAACGGTTACATTGACTCCAAAATTCTGTAAAGTCTGCTGCAGCTTTATAGCAGTCTCTCTGAGATTCGCATCGGATTCTCCGCCGGTCTTTTTTCCCTTCTTCAGCAAAGTGATCGGCGGAAGCTTATAATCCTTCTGTGTCTTTGTATTGTCCGGCTGGATGTTCATGACGCTTTCCGTCTCTTCGGCCGGCACTGATTTTTGTTCCGGTGTTTTTTTATCCTGGTTTTCTGCTTCCGGGGGCGCACCTGCACTCTCAAAAGGAGCTTCTCTGTCTGCCGCTTCCGGATCATTTCTCTGAATATGGAACTCCGGTACAGATGATGGCTTCTCCTCTTCCATCACATCTACACTTAACTCTCTGATGTCCTTCTTTTTCTTTTCCAGAGCTGTGTCAAAAGAAACGCCTTCTACATGGTGGTCACGGCGTTTTCTTCCCCCTGTTTTTTCATGATTGCGCAGTCCTTTATCTTCTTGTTCCCTGCGGCGTTCCTGGGCGGCCTTCCTGCGCCTTGCCGCGTCGTCTCTGGCTTTGCCGTATGCTTTATTTCCCTGGCTCTTTACACTTTTAAGTGCTGATTTTCCGGTAATAATCACCAGACAGATAATCATAAGAATCACAACTACCACATATGTACCGGCGATTCCGATCGCCGGAGTTAAGAACCTCACTATAACCTTTCCTATAATCCCTCCGCTTCTGTTAATAAGCTGAAAAAACACACATAACAGCACCAGAAGCAATCCGGCAGCCAAAGCTCTGAAATAAGCCTTGAAGTTATCCTTGTTGGATACAAGAAAAGCCACAATTCCAAATAACATAAATGGTACGATATACGTCACAGTTCCGAAAACACCTGTAAGGAATCCAGAAACTGCTTTCCCGGCTATGCCTCCTGCACCAAAAATACTAAGTAACATCAGAATACTGGCCGCAAGTGTCATCCAGATCACAATCTCGTCTTTTATAAAACTCGGCTCCGGCTTCTTTTTTGCTCTAACCTGCCGTGTATTCTTTTTTCTTCTCGACTTTGCAGCCATGCATTTTCCTCCCTGCGACGTCATGTTTCTCCCGTGATAAGGCTTTGAAACCCCAGTACCACATTATAGCATTTTTAATAAAGGCTGTCATCACTAATTTTTACTCTTTTTTGCCCGCTCCTCATCAATCATTTCATGCAGTTTTCCTAATGCGTCGCTCATCCCGCCCACTTCATCGATAAGCCCTTCCCGCACTGCCTCCCGGCCTTCTAAGAGAGTTCCTACATCCTTCACCAGCTCCGTAGGATTTAACATAAGCTCTTCAATCCTCTGCTGGGTCATATGAGAGTGGCCTGCCAAAAATTTAGTGATGCGATCCTGTGTCCTGATCATATTCCTGAGGCTCTGCGTCACACCGATAAACATCCCGTTAGAGCGCACCGGGTGGACGATCATCGTTCCGCTTGGCACGATGAAAGAATACTTTGCCGACACTGCCAAAGGTCCTCCGATGGAGTGGCTGCCGCCTAAGACCAAAGACACGGTAGGCTTACTTAAGGAAGCGATCATCTCTGCGATGGAAAGCCCCGCCTCCACATCGCCGCCAAGTGTGTTAAGAAGGATAAGGAGTCCTTCGATCTCTTCACTGTCTTCTACCTCCGCCAGCATAGGGAGGAGATGCTCGTATTTGGTTGATTTCGCATTGCCTGACACAGCCTCGTGCCCTTCGATCTCACCGATGATCGTCAACAGCTTGATCTTATGTTTGTCTTTTCCTTCATTTAAGTTCAGCGATCCCATCTCCCGGATCTGGTCATTTTTTCTCTCCTGCTTTTCTTCCTGATTTTCATTTCCCATAAAATTACACCTCCATACTTTCTAATTAGTATGGAGGTGATTTCTGATTTTATACGTGCAAAAGCGCCTGCTCAAGGTCTGCAATGATATCTTCGATATTTTCGATGCCTACGCTGAAACGGATCAGATCCGGCTGTACGCCTGCTTCCATAAGCTCTGCATCGTTCATCTGGCGGTGCGTATGGCTCGCCGGGTGAAGGACACAGCTTCTCGCGTCCGCCACGTGAGTTACGATGGCGATCATCTTAAGGCTGTCCATCATGCGCACTGCCGCATCTCTCCCGCCCTTTAATCCGAAAGTGAGGACGCCGCAGGTACCGCCCGGCATATATTTTTGTGCCAGATCGTAATATTTATCTCCTTCCAGGGACGGATGGTTCACCCATGCAACCTTCTCATGACCCTGCAGGTATTTCGCCGCCTTAAGTGCATTCTCACAGTGTCTCGGCATCCGAAGATGCAGCGTCTCCAAGCCGATATTCAACAGAAATGCATTCTGGGGCGACTGGATAGAGCCGAGATCGCGCATAAGCTGTGCCGTCGCCTTTGTAATGTATGCGCCTTTGCCGAACTTCTGCGTATATACAATGCCGTGATACGTCTCATCCGGCTGCGTCAGCCCCGGGAATTTCTCCGCATGGGCCTCCCAGTCAAAATTACCGCTGTCAACGATGGCTCCGCCCACACAGGATGCATGGCCGTCCATATATTTTGTAGTAGAATGGGTCACAATATCCGCCCCCCATTCAAAAGGCCGGCAGTTGATCGGAGTTGCAAAGGTATTGTCCACGATAAACGGTACACCGTGGGCATGAGCCGCATGGGCAAATTTTTCGAAATCAAGGACAACCAGTGCCGGATTCGCCACCGTCTCTCCGAACACAGCCTTTGTATTATCCCTGAACGCCGCATTGAGCTCTTCAGCCGTACAGTCCGGATCCACAAAAGTCGCCTCCACTCCCATCTTACGGATGGTGTGGGCATAGAGATTGTAAGTGCCGCCGTAAAGTGCGGAAGCACACACGATATGATCCCCCGCCTGGGCGATGTTCATGATCGCATAAAAACTCGCCGCCTGCCCGGAGGAAGTAAGCATCGCCGCTACTCCGCCCTCTAAGTCGCAGATTTTCGCCGCTACTGCATCGTTGGTCGGATTTTGCAGGCGAGTGTAAAAATATCCGGATTCCTCCAGATCAAAAAGCCGCCCCATCTGTTCACTGCTGGAATATTTGAACGTCGTGCTCTGATAGATCGGGAGAACTCTCGGTTCCCCGTTTCCCGGCTCATAACCCGACTGGATACATTTTGTCTCAATCTTATAATTGCTCAATTGCTTTTCCTCCTATGCATATAAATATTTTTCCTTAAAGTCACACACCATGGACACATAATGCTCCCTGCACGCTTCATACCTTCCCTCTTCGATAAACTTAAGACAAGGCGCAAGATATTTCTTGTAGATACTGCCGTAAATCTCCGGCGCATCTTTTTGCATATCGATCAGCATGACAATCCCAGGTGCAATCTCGTAGTATTCCTCCACAAGCGCCCGCCCGTCAGGGGTTTCCATCAGATAACTGTCCCGGAAGTCCCGGAAAGACATAAGCTCGTAACAGTCGTCCGGCTTTCCCATACTCTCACAGACTGCCGTTGTGATATAGCAGAGCTTCCGGTCAAACCCTCCGGCAATCTCATCATAAGTGCTGTGCATCAAGCGCATGTTCGTGACCCCTTTTTCGTTCCATAGCTCCACCATCCGCTCCGTAAGCGCAACACAGTTCTTCTCCTTCGACTCGTTGAGAAGCGGCACCACATACACTGCCATGTTCATATTGTAATCCACATACATCCGGTCCCGGTTCCGTTTCTTCACCGCCTGCATCTTCTCGTATGCATACTCCGGGATCACCTGCGCAAGTCTCTCCGTCAGCGCTCCCCGCTCGTCTTCAGGTACATCCGCAAAACACGCGATCACCGCGTCTACGGTATGGGCATATCTTTTCCTTGCGTCCTCCATAACTCCGGCATAAGATTTCCGCCGGAATTCCTTCCCGTGCACAAGCATCTCATCAAAAAGCGTGGTCAGCTCTTTACTGACCGTATCTATTCTGTCCATCCTAATCCTCTCTACTCTTCCCAGTTATGGTATACATCCTGTACATCATCATCGTCATCCAGCATGTCAAGGGTCTTCTGGATAGACGCAATATCCTTCGCATCGGTAAGTGCCACATAGGTCTGCGGAATCATAGTCACCTCTGCGGCAGCCATAGGAATCCCCGCATCCTCAAGGGTCTGCCTGACTGCACTGAAATCATCTGGTGAAGTAAGAATCTCGAAACTGTCCTCCTCCTCGGAGAAGTCATCTGCCCCGGCATCTAACGCCTGCATCATCAGCTCGTCCGAATCTCCCTCATACTCTTCCTTATCGATGACAATCTGTCCCTTCTTGTCAAACATAAACGATACACATCCCGGCGTACCTACATTGCCGTTTCCTTTTGTAAATGCATTCTTAACATTAGTAGCGGTACGATTACGGTTATCCGTCAGTGTCTCAACGATGATCGCTGTCCCGTTAGGTCCGTACCCCTCGTATGTAATATGCTCGTAATTGGCTGCATTGGCATCCCCCGACGCCTTCTTGATATTACGGTCGATCGTTTCGTTGGGCATATTATTCGCCTTCGCTTTTGCGATCACATCCCGAAGGCGGCTGTTGTTCGCCGGATCAGCGCTCCCGCCCTCTTTCACGGCTACCGCTAACTCCTTACCGATCTTTGTAAATATCTTTCCTTTTGCCGCATCGTTCTTTTCCTTTTTATGCTTAATGTTGGCAAATTTTGAATGTCCTGACATACTTTATCCCTCACTTTATCGTTTTATCCATCATTCTATCACGCCTCCGGCAGTTTTTCAATCTTAACTCTGCGGATTGTGTTATTATCCACGAGGAGCACGGTGAAACGGTAGCCTTCATACTCCACTACACAATGCTCGTCCTGGGCCGGAATCCGCTCAAGCATATCGATCAGGAATCCGTTTAACGTCCCGTAATTTTCCTTTTCAAACCGGATACCCAGATAATCCTCAAGATCCTCAAGGTCTGCAAACCCGTTCACCAGGAAATTTCCTGTGGCAAGAAGCGTGATCATCTTCTCCTCTACGTCATGTTCATCTAAAATATTACCCACAAGCTCCTCTAAGATATCCTCCATCGTCACAAGACCGCTGGTCTGTCCGTACTCATCAAGGACGATCACCACATGGTTTCTCGAGACCTGCATCTCCCGAAACAGTGTATCGATATTCTTTGTCTCCGGTATAAATGTTACAGCCCTTATGTAATCTCCAAGCTCCGCCACAGGCGCCCCGCGCTTAAGACCTGCAAGATAACATGCCATCGCATCCCGCAGATGAAGAAATCCTATGATCTCGTCAATGTCGTCCTTATAGATGGGAAACCGGGAAAAGTTCTTATCCAGCATAAACTTTAATGCGTCCTCAAGAGTCTCCTCCCCGTCAATGGCGATGATATTCTTCCGGTGAGTCATAATATCCTTCGCATCTTTATCCATATAGCGGAAAATGTTGCGGATCAAAGCTGCCGCCTCTTTTTTCATCCCATCATCCATCTCATCTTCTGCCTGAAATATCTGTCGTATCTTTTGAAACAAACTGCCTTCTTCCATTTTAAATTTCTTATACTCCTTTGCTATGTATGAAGCTCGAAGCTTACCCTCAGCGCCTCATCTACTTTGTTCATTATCCCTTTATCCAGATGGCATACCATGTCCTTAAGCCGCTGCTTATCGATGGTACGGATCTGTTCCAGTAAAATCACTGAATTTTTTACAATCTGGCACTTTCTCACATCCAGCTCCACATGAGTCGGAAGCTTCGCCTTGTTCATGCGGGAAGTGATTGCCGCACAGATGACCGTGGGGCTGTGTCTGTTCCCCACATCGTTCTGTATGATCAGCACCGGACGGATCCCGCCCTGTTCGGAACCCACCACCGGGCTTAAGTCTGCATAATATATATCTCCGCGTCTTACCTGCACTCTATTCACACTCCGATACGTTTAAGATAAAGTAAGTATTTCCATCTTTTTCGGATGTATTCCATAGAGTCATAGAATTTAGTTAAAATAATCCCTCTGCTCAATCACCTCGCCGTGCCGGATAAATTCGTGAGGGACCCGCTTCCCCAGGTTACAGACGAACTCATAGTTAAACCGCTCCGCCAGCTCGCTGAGCTCCTCCACCGCCAGCACCTCATCGCCGTCTCTCCCGATCAATGTAACCCGGTCCCCGAATTGCACATCATCTATATCCGTCCCGTCAACCATAAGCTGGTCCATGCACACGCGCCCTAAGATTCTTGCCCTCCTGCCGCGTATCAGGACAATGCCTTTATTGGAAAGGCTCCTCGGATAACCGTCCCCGTACCCTACCGGAACCGTGACAATCTTTGTCCTTCTCTCCGTGACGAACGTTCCGCCGTAGCTGATAAGCGTTCCCGCATCCACCCATTTTACATGGGCAACATGGCTAATCAGCTCCATCGCAGGCTTTAGCGGCACATTCTCTTTCTTTACCTCCGCCGACGGATATAAGCCGTAAGTGGAGATGCCGCAGCGCACCAGGTTCATATTTGCCTCCGGGATATCAATGATTCCCGCGCTGTTGGAACAATGGTAATAGGTAAAATGAACGCCCCGTTTCTCAAGCGCATCCTTCATCCACATATATTTTTCCATCTGTTTTTCCGTATATGTCTTATCCGTCTCGTCGGCCTTGGAAAAATGGGTGAACATCCCTTCCATCACAAGATTCGGCATAGCTGCGATGGCCGCAATCTCGTCTGCGCTCTCCTCATCCGGCATAAATCCAAGCCTCGACATCCCGGTGTCAATCTTAATGTGGATGTACGCTTTCTGGTCAAGCTTTACCGCCAGGTCCGACACTTCCTTTGCCATCTCTGCCGTGTAGATGGTCATCCGGACCTTATATTCCAAAAGCCTCTCCCGCTGGTCCGGGAACACGCATCCCAATGCCAGCACAGGCTTATAGATACCCCTTTTTTTCAGGAACACCGCCTCGTCAAGGGTTGCCACCGCAAAGCCCCAGACGTACTCCTTGTCAGAAAGCATCCGCGCAATCTGCAGCCCTCCGTGGCCGTAGCCGTCCGCCTTGATGACCACGATTACCTTTACGCCCTCCTTCGTGTTATCTTTCATCCGGTCAACATTATATTCTACTGCGTCAAGGTCAACTTTTGCCCGTACCCTCGTATACTTCTCCATCTTATCCCTCCGTCTTCTCATCCTGCACATTCATTGATTGCAGTACCTATCTGCGAAATGATATCTTCCGCCATCACACTGTAGTTTCCTTTTTCCCCGCGGGCGCGGTCCCCTGCCCTTCCGTGGATATACGCACCAAGCACCGCCCCGTCAAAGCATCCAAGGTCCTGGGCTAAAAATCCGGCGATTATGCCTGCAAGGATATCTCCGGAACCCGCCTTTGCCATAGCGCTGTTCCCCGACGGGTTAAGGACAGTCCTCTCCCCTTCTTTCCCGATCAGCGTCCGGGAATCTTTCAGGACGCACACTGCTCCCGTCTTTTCCGCGTAGTCCTTCAGCACCTTGAGACGGTCATTTTTTATATCCGCCACGGAGCGCCCCGTCAGCCGCGACATCTCCTTCATGTGGGGCGTCAGGACATACCTGCCCTCCGTCAGCAGTCCGGAAAGCTCCTCATCCCCGCTCATGATATTCAGTCCGTCCGCGTCAATCACACATGGGCAATTCCCATGTAAAAGCACTGTCTCCATATGCCTCCTGGCAATCTCTCCCATCCCGATGCCGGAGCCGGCACACACAACATCCGCCCACAAAAGATGCCTTTTCAGCTCTTCCTCATCAAATCTCTCATAGGAAACAATGATTGCCTCCGGCAAAAGCTGCTGCAAGACCGCCCTGTTTTCTTCTGCAGTATATATTTTAACCAGTCCTGCCCCGGACATATACGCCGCTTTCGCATTAAAATACGCCGCGCCGCACATTCCTTTGCTGCCTGCGATGACAAGCACCTTCCCGTATGTTCCCTTGTGGGAGTCATCTTTTCTTGGCGGAAGGAGACTTTTGTACTCCGCCCTCTCATACTCGATAACCGCCGTTCCATCCTCCTTGAACATCTGCTCACTGATTCCGATATCCGCGATGACCACATTCCCCGCCAGCTCCTTTCCCGGATATACCGCCATTCCGAACTTCTTTTCCTGAAAAGTCACCGTAAGGTCTGCAAAAAACGCCCCTCCAAGGATATGTCCTGTATCTGCTGAAACTCCCGACGGGATATCGACGGCAAACTTAAACGCCTCCGCCCGGTTCATGGTTTCAAGGAGGCTCAGATATCTCCCTTCGATATCACGGCTTAATCCCACGCCGAAAAGAGCATCTACAATAACACTATATTCTTCCTCCGCAAATTCATTTCCAACAATTCCTCCTGCCTCTTCAAAAAGCCGGAGCTGCTTTTCGCACTCCTTTGTGCACCGTTCAAGGTTCCCTGCCAAAATTGCCGTAACCTCATATCCGTCCCTCTTAAGCATTCTTGCGATGGCAAATCCATCGCCCCCATTATTCCCGGAACCGCACACCACGCCTATCTTTGGAAAACCTTCAAGCTGCTCCTTAAGCGTCCTGACGCAAGCCGCAGCAGCCCTCTCCATAAGCTCCAGTGACGGCACTCCAAGGACATTTATCGTATACTGGTCCGCTGCCTTCATCTGACGCGCCCCAGGTAAATATCTCATGATCCTGCTCCCCTTCCCGCATACAAAAGAACGTGTAAAAACAAGCCAGCTTCCAGCACGGCTCGTCATTACACGTCTCTTTGGCTATGATTGTTTATGCTCCTGACGATATCTGCTGATGTTGTATGATAACTGCATCAGGCTTTCCGACAAATGCACATTCTCCACAATAATATTATCCGGCAGGTTCAGATCCGTATGGGCAAAATTCCAGATTGCGCACACTCCGTTATCCACCAGAAGGTTCGCGACCTCGATCGCCTTCTCCTTCGGGATCGTGAGCGCTGCTATCTCCACATCATTGCTCTGGACAAAACTTTTAAGCTCATCCATCATGCGGATCGGCACGCCGCGGATGGAGACACCGTTAAGCCTTGGATTCACATCAAATATGCCCTTCAAGATAAATCCCCTGTTCTCAAAAGCCGCATAGTTGGCAAGTGCCTGCCCAAGATTACCTGCTCCGATAATGATCATGTTATGGTCTTCTTCAAGACCAAGAATCTTTCCGATCTCTGTATATAGATACTTCACATTGTAGCCATAACCTTGTTGTCCAAATCCCCCAAAATTATTAAGATCCTGCCGAATCTGGGAAGCTGTGACTTTCATCTTCTTACTCAGGTCATTGGATGAAATACGCTCCACACCATTTTCAAGCAATTCCCCTAAGTATCTGTAGTATCGTGGCAGCCTTCGGATGACCGCCTGAGAAATCCCTCTTTCTTCCACTGATGTTCACCTTCCATTTCTTTCATAAAAATATTATAGTAAATTGTCCTACCAAAGTCAAACTTTTTGGTTGTGTTTTCATTTATTTTCGCTATAATGATAGAAGATACGCCCGCAAAAGGTATAAAATCAGGAGGATACTATGATATTATCATGCCAGAAAATCAGCAAAGCATTCGGTGAAGATGTAATTGTCACCGACGGCTCTTTCCATATAGAAGACCATGAAAAGTGCGCCCTTGTAGGCATTAACGGCGCCGGAAAATCCACCATTCTCAAAATGATCGTGGGCGAACTGCCCCTTGACGGCGGAAATATAGCGCTCACTAAAGGCAGGACTTTAGGTTATCTTGCCCAGCATCAGGACATGTCCGGGGATAATTCCATCTATGAAGAAGTCAAAACCGCAAAAGCCGAGATTATAGAGACAGAAAGACGTCTCAGGCAGATGGAGATGGAGATGAAGCATCTGTCCGGCGGACGGCTTGACAGCCTTATGGAGTCCTATAACCGCCTGACGGCAGAATTCGAGCGCGCCAACGGCTATGCCTATGAGAGCGAGGTTATCGGCGTACTCAAAGGATTGGGATTTGCGGAGGATGAGTTTAAAAAGCAGATCACGGCCCTCTCCGGAGGACAGAAGACCCGTGTCTCTTTAGGAAAGCTTCTTCTTACCAAACCCGACATCCTGCTTCTTGACGAGCCTACTAACCACTTAGACCTTAATTCCATCGCATGGCTTGAGACTTATCTTTTAAATTACCCGGGAGCAGTTTTGATCGTCTCCCACGACCGGTATTTTTTAAACCGGGTAGTCACCAAGATCATCGAGATTGAGAATGGGAAACTGATGATGTACTCCGGCAACTACACCCAGTACGCCGAGAAGAAAAAGATGCTCCGGGATGCCATGTTAAAAGAATACTTAAACCAGCAGCAGGAAATCAAGCACCAGGAGGCGGTCATCGAAAAGCTGCGCTCCTTCAACCGTGAAAAATCCATCAAACGGGCGGAAAGCCGGGAAAAAATGCTGGAAAAGATAAAGCCTGTGGAAAAACCCGTAGAGCTTCATGCGGAGATCCATCTGAAATTAGAACCTTCCTGTACAAGCGGCAACGATGTGCTGTCCGTAGAACACCTCGGCAAATCCTTCCCGCCCCACACCCTCTTTTCTGATGTGAACTTTGAGGTCAAGCGGGGAGAACATGTGGCAGTCATCGGGGACAACGGCACCGGAAAGACTACTTTGTTAAAAATCTTAAACCGTGTCCTTCCCGCCGATACCGGGCAGTTTACCTTGGGAACGAACGTACAGATCGGCTACTACGACCAGGAACATCACGTGCTCCACATGGAAAAGACGATTTTTGAAGAGATATCCGACGACTATCCGTCCCTCACCAACACGGAGATCCGCAATATGCTTGCTGCTTTTCTCTTTACCGGGGACGATGTGTTCAAGCTGATCGGGGACTTGAGCGGCGGGGAACGGGGGCGTGTGTCCCTGGCAAAACTAATGCTCTCTGAAGCCAACTTCCTCATCCTGGATGAGCCGACGAACCACTTGGATATCGTCTCAAAAGAGATACTGGAAAAGGCGCTGAACGATTACACAGGGACAGTCCTCTATGTCTCCCACGACCGATACTTTATCAACCAGACAGCGACGAGGATCTTAGACCTGGTGAACCAGACCTTTGTCAACTATATCGGAAATTATGATTATTACCTTGAAAAACGGGATGAATTGACCGCGGCTTACTCCTGTGCGAATACAGCAGGCGGCACTCCTTCCTACAGCCCCGGTTCCCCAAATACAAGGCTTCCCGGCTCTCTGGATGATTCCGCTGCTGTCAGCAGCTCCAAGGCAAGCTGGCAGGAGCAAAAGGAAGCCCAGGCCCGCAGGCGGAAACGGTTGAATGACCTTAATAAGACCGAGCAGCGCATCGCTGAACTGGAAGACAGGGACAGCTCCATCGACCGCCTGATGACCCAGGAAGAAGTGTACACAAATTCTGTCCGATGCCAGGAACTTGCGATGGAAAAGACCGGGATCGCACAGGAACTGGAAGAGCTTTATGAAAAGTGGGAAGAGCTGGCAGAGTAAATACATGGGAAAATAAAACAGACAGAAAATAACTGCCGGAGTTCTCTCTAGAATTCCGGCACATTATCTGCAAACATATGTAATTTCATCTTAGCTGACAACTCTCGAAGTATATGCTGCCCTGCAATGCTATTCCCTTTTTCGTCAAGGGACGGCCCAAAGATGCCGATTCCCATTCTCTTATCCACTACGGAAAGAATTCCTCCTCCGACACCGCTTTTTGACGGTACGCCCACCTCAACTGCGAACTTTCCCGAGCCATCATACATCCCGCAGGTCAGCATGATCGTTTTTACGATCTGTACCACCCAGCTATGCAATAAGCGTTCTCCCGTTACCGGATTAACTCCGCCAGATGCCAACACCAGCCCGAATCCCGCCAGGCTCGCCGCTGTCACATTAAGGGAACACATCTGCACATAAAGCTTTAAGCTTTCCTCCACGCTGTTTTCCAGTATTCCCTTACTCTCTAACAAGTACGCAATGGCCTTGTTCCTGGATATATGCCCCATCTCCGATTGATACACTTTCTCGTTAAGGGTAATCCCATCATCCATACAGAGACGTCTCGTAAACTTTAACATCTTGTCAAAGCTTACCTCCGAAGCCAGATGGCTCGCTATGGCTATCGCTCCGGAATTGATCATCGGATTCGATGGATAATCACTGGTCAGATCAAGTTTCACCAGAGAATCAAAGGAATCCCCCGAAGGCTCCATGCCTACTCTGTCAAAAGTCCTTTCATACCCACATCGCTCAAGGGCAACTGCCAGTGAGACTACCTTGGAGATACTCTGGATTGTAAAACGCACATCCGCATCCCCGCATTTATAATATTGTCCTTCTCCGGTACAGACACATACTCCCAGATAATCTTTATTCACGCGTCCAAGCTCAGGTATGTATGTGGCTGTCCTTCCCAGGGCAGTCATTTTCTTTCCTTCCACTATTGCTTGTTCTAATATCTTATCCATACTTTTCCTCCATCCACTCTTTTCAACATATTAGAAAAAAGCTTTTACATATGCCAGTGTTTTATCCAGCAAATCTTTTGGCAGCTTTTCCACAAACTGGATATTTCTGCTGATTACATCCAGACACTTCATATGTTCCGTTAAGATTACGCCTGTTGTCTTCGTCCGGGCATCCAACGGGAGATGCAGCGGAAATTGATTGCTTGTATTTGTAATCGGGCACACGACAGCAAACTTCGTTTTCATAAAAAACTGTTCATTGCTGATGACTATCCCCGGCCTCCTGCCTGCTTGCTCATGTCCTGATTGCGGACTAAAATCCAGGAATACAATATCGCCCTGTTTCGGATGATACATTACCACACTTCCTTCCCGACAGGAGAACCCCAGTCAAATTTCTCGGCTTCATATTCCCCATTATAATCTTTAAAAATATCTTCTAATGTAAGCTCATTTTTTCCCTTTACTTTTGAAATTACAATATTATCATCGACCCGGTTTAATTCAACAAGATCATTTTCCATCATTCCCAACGCCTCAAGAAACGCTTTTGGTATTCTAATCCCTTGCGAATTCCCCCATTTCTGAATTATTGCCTGCATAAAATCATCTCCTTTTTATGTATAGTATATACAACAGTATATACATCGTCAACAATTATATACGAAAAAGGGGAAGAAACGGCTCTTACGAGTTCATCCTTCCCCTGTTTAGAATTGTCCTTTTATATTTCCTTTCTCATAATAAAGAACCAATCCTGTTTCCTATAAAGCTCAAATCCATATTTATCTCCACTTATCCCCCGCCATCAGTTCCTCAAGGGGCAGCCTCTCCTGCACATACTCCTGCAGCAGGTCATCTTCCGCCTGCTCCTCCGGCTTTTCCTGCGTCAGCCCGGCTCCTTCCGCCTCGGTTCTCTCCAGTATCCAGGGTCTTTTATCCCCCAGCCACCCCTTCTCTTTCCAGTAATCCGTGTCAATCTGCTGCATAAACGCCCGCCTATGCATATGCCGCATCAGGTAGAAAAGCGCCCTCGCCCGCAGAGAAGGAATCACCTTCCCCGGCTCATGGACAATCTTCGCCATAAGCTCATTGACCTTTTTATCAATCTTATCCTTGACAGGTTTTTCCACCCCATCCCAGGACATGCTCCTAATCGCCACCCCATAGGTATAGACACGTCCAACGCCCCACCATCTCAGGCTGTCGGTAATATCCTTAAGGGCGCTCTTCATGCCGCCCCCGGCAGCCGTCGCAAAGCAGACTGCCTGTTTCTGGAACATAGAGCCCTCCGGGCGGTGTACCATCCACCGGTATCCGTAATGGTCAAGGAGCGCTTTAATCTGCCCCGTCGCATGATAGACATAAGTGGGCGTCGCGAACACAAGAAGGTCCGCCTCGTCAATCAGCCTCGTGACACGTCTCAGATAGATAAAATAATCCGGACACTTCTTCGCTCCCTGGGTAATGCACAGACCGCACCCCCGGCAGAATTCCGGCATATCCTTGGGCAGGAACAGCTCATTTACCGTATCCTGCGACAAGGCAACCCGCTCCACAAACATCTTCGCAATCCGGTACGTCGAACTCTTCCTCATCGTACCGTTAATCATCAGTATATTCATACAGAATCCCTTCCTTACAATCTCTCAGCAATGGCCTTTATAAAGTCCTCGCTGTTTAACACAACCGGATTCGTGTTCGTCGTGATCAGCGCAAGATCCTTCGTCATCTTTCCTTCCTCAATGGTGTCAATAGTCGCCCTCTCAAGCCTGTCCGCGAACTCCATAAGCTCCTTATTCCCATCCAGTTCGCCCCGTTTCTTAAGCGCGCCCGTCCATGCGAATATCGTAGCCACAGAATTTGTAGAAGTCTCCTCGCCCTTCAGATGTTTATAATAATGACGCTGCACCGTTCCGTGAGCCGCCTCGTACTCATAGTACCCTTCCGGAGACACAAGCACGGAAGTCATCATAGCCAGAGAACCGAATGCCGAGGACACCATATCGCTCATCACATCCCCGTCATAGTTCTTGCACGCCCAGATATAGCCGCCCTCCGACTTCATCACCCGGGCAACCGCATCGTCAATGAGCGTGTAGAAATACACAATCCCCGCCGTCTTAAACTTTTCGTCATACTCCGCGTCATAAATCTCCTGGAAAATATCCTTAAACGTATGGTCATACTTTTTGGAAATCGTATCCTTCGTGGCAAACCAAAGGTCCTGCTTTGTGTCCAGCGCATAGTTAAAACAGCTCCTGGCAAAGCTTTCGATAGAACGGTCCACATTATGCATTCCCTGGATAATTCCCTCGCCGTCAAACTCATGGATCAGCTCCCTTACTTCCTGCCCGTCCTCATCCGTAAATACAAGCTCCGCCTTTCCCGCTCCCGGAATCTTCATCTCCGAATTCTTGTACACATCCCCGTAGGCATGTCTTGCGATAGTGATCGGTTTCTTCCAGTTCCTCACGCACGGCTCAATCCCCTTCACTACAATAGGCGCCCGGAAAACCGTTCCGTCCAGGATTGCCCGGATCGTCCCGTTGGGGCTCTTCCACATCTCCTTAAGGTCATACTCCGTCATCCGCGCCGCATTAGGCGTAATGGTCGCGCACTTCACCGCAACCTTGTGCCTCTTCACCGCATTGGCAGAGTCAACCGTCACCTGGTCGTCCGTCGCATTGCGGTGCTCAAGCCCCAGATCATAATACTCCGTATTCAGCTCAACAAACGGCGCCAGAAGATGCTCCTTGATCATCTTCCAGAGAATCCTCGTCATCTCATCCCCGTCCATCTCCACAATCGGATTCAACATCTTTATCTTCTCCACAATCATACCTCCTACAATTCCCTGTATATTTCAAAGTTTCACTAAAGGCTGTACTGTCCGGCAGAGAATTTATGGTTACCCCTGAAGGAATCCCGTAAAAAACGCCAGCACTTGGCGAGGTCTTTTCGAGCCTAGTGTCTGCTGCGTTTTTTCAGAGCGAAAGCGCGGTGACGAAGGGGTAATCATAAATTCTCTGCAGAACGATAACCTGCCTGTTATGTTTTAATACAGTTTCGCCCCAACTTCTCTCGGGCGGAACCCTTCACTCTCAAGAGCCATAAGTATCTCATTCTTATGCTCTGTCCCGAATGTCTCCATCGTAATCCTGAGCTCCACTGCCGCATTCCGGTTGATGCTGACAAACTGGTTGTGCTCAAGCTTAATGACATTGCCGTTGGCATTGGCAATCGTCGTCGCCACCCGCACCAGCTCTCCTGCCTTATCCGGCAAAAGAACCGACACCGAAAAGATACGGTCTCTCTGGATCAGCCCGTGCTGTACAACGGAGGACATGGTAGTCACGTCCATATTGCCGCCGCTGAGAATCGCGACAGCCTTCTTCTTATTCAGCTCAAGCTGTTTCAGCGCCGCAATCGTGAGCAATCCCGAATTTTCCACAATCATCTTATGGTTTTCCACCATATCAAGGAACGCGCCGATAAGCTCGTCGTCCTCCACCAGAAGGATCTGGTCGATGTTATCCTTGCAATAAGGGAAAATATTCTCCCCCACCCGCTTTACGGCTGTGCCGTCTGCAATCGTGTTCGCACTGGGTAGCGTCACCGGCTCGCCCGCCTCTAAAGCCGCAGACATGCTGGCAGCAGACTTCGGCTCCACCCCGATGACCTTGATCTTCGGGTTCAGCATCTTCGCCAGCGTGGCAACACCCGTCACCAGCCCGCCGCCGCCAATCGGCACAAGGATATAGTCCACCGTCGGCAGCTCCTGGATAATCTCCATGGCAATGCTCCCCTGCCCGGTAGCAACCGCTAAATCGTCAAAAGGATGCACCAGCGTCTTTCCGGTCTCCTCTGCCAATTTTACCGCATAAGCATAGGAATCGTCAAATACATCTCCGTGGAGCACCACTTCCGCCCCGTAATTCTTCGTCCGGTTCACCTTGATAAGCGGCGTCACCGTAGGCATAACGATAGTAGCCTTGCAGCCGAATTTCTGCGCCGCAAAAGCCACGCCCTGGGCATGGTTCCCTGCAGACGCGGTAATCAGCCCCCGGCTCCTCTCCTCCTCGGAAAGCGTGCTGATCTTATAGTAAGCGCCCCGCACCTTGTAAGCGCCCGTACACTGCATGTTCTCCGGCTTTAAGTACACCTTTCCTCCGGTGAGCCTGCTTAAGTTCTCACTGTACACCAGTTTTGTCGGCAATGTGACCTCTTTCACAATCTCACTTGCCTCTTCAAATTTTTCCAATAAAAGTTCCTGCATCCTTAATTCCTCCTGATTCCAACATATTCTCCATATTGCCTAGATTTCTGCGGACTCCTCCGCATCCGAAGTTCTTCCATCCACGGTAAATAAAGCCTTCACAAAATTATCCGCGTCAAACTTCTGCAAGTCGTCAATACTCTCGCCCACGCCGATATATTTTACCGGAATCCCAAGCTCCGCATGGATTGCAACCGCAATCCCTCCCTTGGCTGTTCCGTCCATCTTCGTCAGCACGATGCCGGTAACATCCGTCACCTCGCTGAATTCCTTCGCCTGCTGCAGTGCATTCTGCCCTGTCGTAGCGTCAAGGACAACCAAAGTCTCGCGGAATGCCTCCGGGAACTCCCGGTCAACAATCCGGTTCATCTTCTTTAACTCTTCCATCAGATTCTTTTTATTGTGGAGCCGCCCCGCCGTATCGCACAAGAGCACGTCCGCGCGCCTTGCCTTCGCCGCCGCCACCGCGTCGTAGACGACCGACGCCGGGTCGGAGCCTTCCTGGCCGCCGATAAGCTCTGCCTGCGCCCGGTTCGCCCACTCCTTAAGCTGCTCTCCCGCCGCCGCCCGGAACGTATCCGCCGCCGCCATGATCACCTTTTTATCCATTGCCCGAAGTTTCCCGGCAAGCTTCCCGATGGTCGTCGTCTTACCCACTCCATTTACGCCCACAACCATGACGACGGAAGTCTTCTCCTCGAATTCGTAAGCTGTCTCGCCGACCTCCATCTGTTCTCTGATACTCTCGATCAGAAGTTCCCGGCAGTCAGCCGGCTGCTTGATATGGCGCTCCTTTACCTTCTTTTTCAGATCATCCAAAATATCATAAGTCGCCTGTACACCAAGATCCCCCATGATCAGGACTTCCTCAAGCTCCTCATAAAAATCCTCGTCAATATTGGAAAATCCGGAAAAAATACTGTCCATACTGTTCACAATATTGTCTCTCGTCTTCGAAAGCCCTGATATCAACCGTTTAAAAAAACCTTCTTCCGCCATCAAATACACCTCCTGTATGTAAACTACTTGTCCAGCTCATCCTCCAAAAGACTTACCGATACCAGCGTTGACACACCCTTCTCCTGCATGGTGATCCCATACAGCCGGTCTGCCGCCGTCATCGTCCCCCTTCTGTGAGTAATAACGATAAACTGTGTACTCTTTGTCAATTTATGCAAATATTTTGCGAACCGGATGACATTATTATCATCCAATGCCGCTTCAATCTCGTCTAAGAGACAAAACGGGGAAGGCTTTAAGTTCTGAATGGCAAAGAGAAGGGCAATCGCCGTAAGTGCCTTCTCACCTCCTGAAAGCTGCATCATGTTCTGCAGCTTCTTTCCCGGCGGCTGAGCGATAATCTTAATGCCTGCCTCTAAAATATCTTCATCCTCCATAAGCTCCAGAGTTCCTTTGCCCCCGCCGAACAGCTCCTTGAACACCTGATCAAACTCCCTGGAAATTCGTTCAAACTGTTCCGCAAACTGCTTACGCATGGCAATATCAAGCTCTTCGATGATTTTCTCAAGGGTTTCCTCCGCCTGAACAAGATCGTCATGCTGACCTTTAAGGAATACGTACCGCTCAGATACATTTTTAAAGTCCTCGATCGCATTGACATTCACGTCCCCGAGCCCTTTGATCTCATTTTTTATCTCCTGGATCCGTCTCTTCATCTGCGCAAGATCAGAAAGATTCTCATTGCGCAGCTCCAAAGCCCGATTGTAGGTAAGTTCATACTCCTCCCACATATAATCGATCTGCTTTTCTGACGCTTCCTCATAACTCTCCTTCTGGCTCTCTAACCGGAACACCTCTTTGTCAAGCTCTGACATATGCTTAGACAGATCTTCCCTCTTTTGTAAGAACACTTTATGCTTCTGATTCAATTCCTCCCGCTGTGTCTTGAACTTTTCAATCTCCTGGCCAATCTCTGTAAAGAGCTCTCCGGAATCCTCTATGGTCTTTCTGAGTTCGGCGATCTTTTCCTCCTTCTGCATGATCTCTCTGGAGGTTCCGCCCTTATTCTCCTCTAATTCCTTCATCTCCTCACGGAACTTATCAAGCTCCTCCCGGATACGTGTCACATTCTGGGAGATAAATTCATATTTTTGCTCCAAACCGGCACAGGCAAGATGCATCTCTTCAGCCTCTTTCTGTCTCGCCGCTTCAATCTCCCGTTCACTGTCAAGCTGGGCCTGTTCTTTTTCTACCTTCGAAGACAACTCTGCCTCTAACTGTTCCGATGTATCAAGCTCCACACTGATCGATTCCTGATTATCTATAATATCCGAGATCTGCTGCTCTATCTGCTGCTCTTCCTCTTTGATGTCAACGGCTGTATTCTGTGCGGCCCGGATCTTCGCTTTCGCCTGTTCGATATTCATCTTCGCAGTATTCTGTACTACGTACGCTTTCTGGAGCTTTTGCTTGACTGTCTCTATCTGGTCGTAGTATCCTGCCCGCTCACTGCGGAGCTTTTCAGACTCCGCCTCAAGCTCATCCATCTCCCGTTTTAACTGTTTGACCGTCTTTTCGAATTCCTCGATCTCACGCCGTCTGCTTAGCAGATTACTGGAATTCTTAAACGCTCCCCCTGTCATAGACCCTCCGGGGTTGATAAGCTCTCCTTCCAGCGTTACAATCCGAATGGACTGCCGATACTTCCTGGCAATGGCAATTCCGTGATCGATATGGTCTACCACAAGCGTACGGCCCAAAAGATACGCGGCAAGCTCATGATATCTTTTCTCCACCTTTACAAGCCCATCAGCCGTACTGATAACCCCGGGTTCCTTAAGCGCCTCCGGCCTGCCAAATCCTCCATAAGACTTAAGTGCGGTAAGCGGAAGGAATGTGGCACGTCCAAATTTATTTTGCTTTAAATACCCGATCATACGTTTTGCCGTATCTTCATCCGCAGTGACGATATTCTGGATATTGCCCCCCAAGGCTGTCTCTATAGCAACTTCATAATCCTTTTCCACCTTTATGATATCTGCAACAACTCCAAGAAGCCCTTTTTCCGCATCCCGCCTGTCCATAACCCTGCGGATACTGTTGCCGTAGCCGTCATATCGTTCGGTGATATTCTTGAGAGACTCAAGCCTTGACTCTTCCCTGTGATAGGCCGTCTGCCCGATTCGAAACTGCTCGGTCTGGCGGGACAGGATCTTTTGAATCTCTTCAATCCTCTCCTCATACTGGCTGCTTTGCTCCGTGAGGGCTATAATCTCCCCGGATATCGATCTTAACTCCTCCTCATACCCGAAAAGAAGCGTCTCCTGCCCGTCTGCCTCCTCTTTCGCTTCCGCCATGCGCTGGTCAAGCTGCGATCTTCTTACCTGTATCTGTTCTAACATGGTATCATACTTCTGTATCTTGGCTTTTGTCGAAGCACGATTGTTCAGAAGCTCCATAATATCTGCCTTATTCTTTTCAATATCCGCAGTAAAAGTAGCAATACGTGTCTGAACTGTGATCAGTTCTTCACGCGCCTTATTCTCAAGCAGTCTGTGTTCCCCTAACTGCCCGTGTATATCCGTCTGCTCCTTCTCGAATTCAGAAAGCTTTTCTGTACGTTCTGCGATCTCTGCTACTATCGTCTCTGTCCGCTGCTCATAATGCTCATCATTCATCCGGGCACTGTGGATCTGCTCTTTTAAAAGGGCAATCTGATTCTCAAGCTGCTGCTTTAGCATCGTAGTCTCATTAAGCTGCCCCTTGGCACGCTCGATCGACTCATCGATCAAATCCACTTCTTCCTCCACAGTCTCATATTCCTGCTTCATACCCTCATACTGTCCGCTGGCACTTTCAAGCTCCGCAGCCGTATCCTTGATCTTTCCTTCCAGAGAATTGATATGGTCTTGTATACGCGCCGTCTCTAAAAGGAACATATTGATATCATAAGTCTTTAACTCTTCTTTTTTCTTTAAAAATTCCCGGGCTTTCTCCGATTGCTTCTCTAAAGGCCCCATTTGCTTCTCAAGCTCTGCGAGTATATCGTTTACACGCAAAAGATTCTGCCGCTCTTCTTCAAGCTTTTTCACTGACATATTCTTTCGCCGTTTAAACTTCACGATACCTGCCGCCTCATCAAAAAGCTCCCGCCGTTCCTCCGGTTTTCCGCTTAAGATCTTATCAATCTGCCCTTGTCCGATAATCGAATAGCCCTCTTTACCGATACCCGTATCGTAAAATAACTCATTGACATCCTTCAATCTGCATACACTGCCGTTGATCAGATATTCACTCTCACCGGAGCGATACAGCTTCCTAGCCACGGTCACTTCCTCATATTCAATAGGAAGCTGATGGTCAGAATTATCAAGAGTAATAGCCACAGATGCATAGCTTAAAGGCCTGCGGTTTTCCGTTCCTGAAAAGATAACATCCTGCATACTGCCGCCGCGAAGCTGCTTCACTCTCTGTTCTCCCAATACCCAGCGCACCGCATCGGCAACATTGCTCTTACCGCTTCCATTCGGTCCTACGATCCCTGTGATACCGTTGTGAAAGTCGAATCTTAACTTGTGTGCAAAAGATTTAAACCCCTGCACTTCTATACATTTTAAATACATCCTGCACCTACTTTATATTCTTTTCCCGGAGCATAAGTATACTCTGGTATGCAGCCTCCTGCTCAGCCGCTTTCTTTGTCCTTCCTTCGCCGGTACCATATCTGATATCCTCAATATAGACAGCCGCCGAAAAAGACTTGTTGTGCTCCGGCCCTGACTCATCGATCAGGCGGTACTGGACCCCGCCTTTAAAATTAGCCTGGACAGTCTCCTGTAAGATAGTCTTGCTATCATAAAAGAGCTTCCGATTCTCCAAATCATTCAACACAAACTTCATAATAAACTCTTTTGCGCTAGCAAAACCACCGTCAATATAGATAGCCCCGATCAACGCTTCCATGGCATCCGCCGCAACGGAATCCCTCTTACGTCCTCCGGTGGCTTCTTCGCCTTTCCCAAGCAGAAGATACTCGCCCAGACGGATCTGACGAGCGCAGAAAGCCAGAGCCGGCTCACAGACCATGCTTGCCCGCAGCTTCGTAAGATCACCTTCCCGCATCCTGCTCTCATCAAAATACAAAAATTCACTTGAGATCAACTCAAGGACCGCATCACCTAAAAACTCCAGTCTCTCATTACAATTATATTTTGGCAGATGCATCTCGTTTGCGTAGGAGCTGTGGACCATAGCCTTCTTTAACAATGTAAATTCGTGAAACCGATACCCTATCTTTTCTTCTAATTCTTTTAACTCTCTGCTCATTCTAATCCTTTCTGCTATATTTCCCAAAAGGAAAAAGCCCATCAGGGCTTTTTCACACCAAAACCATGCCTAATCGTTTGTTGCATTGCGAATCTGCTCTGCAGCATCCCCTACGGTAACAATCTTCTCCGCCTCTTCATTATCAATCTCAATATCAAATATCTCTTCTATACCCATAATAATCTGAAAAATATCGAGAGAATCTGCCCCCAGATCATCTACAAAGGTAGATTCCATCGTAATAATATCCTTGTCTTCAATATTCATTACATCCGCAATAATATCCTGTAATTTTTCAAATTCCATTTTTCTTTCTCCTTTTCCTTATTCTTGGCAAAATTACGCCTCTGTTTGAATACTTTCTTTGATCTTTTCATTAATTTTCTGCCGCTTGAAAGTTACGCACTGCAAAAGGGTATTACATACTTCCTTAGACTTAGAGCTCCCATGCGTTTTCACCACAAGCCCATTAAGCCCAAGAAGCGGCGCTCCTCCGTACTCACTGGCATCGAATTGCTTCAAAGTCTGCTTAAGTGCAGGCTTTGCTAACAATGCTCCAATCTTGCTTCTAAGAGTGCTCATCATGCCTTCCTTGATCTTGCTGACTAACACTGCCCCTACACCTTCGTAGAGCTTCAATATGATATTCCCTGCAAATGCCTCGCACACTACAACGTCTGCCTGACCATGAGGAATCTCCCTCGCTTCTACGCTGCCGATAAAGTTAATATCTTTCTCCTCTTTTAAGAGCGGGAATGTTTCCTTTACCAGTGCATTGCCCTTATCTTCCTCAGCCCCGATATTTACTATCCCGACTTTCGGATTCTTAATGCCAAGTACGTTCTCCATATAGATCGAACCCATCTTGGCAAACTGGACAAGATGAGATGCTCTGGCATCTACATTCGCCCCGCAGTCAATGAGAAGTGTAACCCCTTTTTCCGTAGGAATCAACGGCGCAAGAGGCGGACGTTCCACACCCTTGATTCTGCCGACGATCACCTGGCCGCCTACTAAAATAGCCCCGGAACTTCCGGCTGACACAAAAGCATCTGCCTGCGCGCTCTTTACCATCTTCATCCCTACAACCATAGAAGAATCTTTCTTCTTTCGGATTGCATTCACGGGCGGCTCTGCTGTCGCTATAACTTCAGGTGCATGGACAACCTCTATCTGTGATTTGTTGTATTGATACTTGATCAATTCTTTCTCGATAGCTTCCTGTATCCCGACAAGAAATACTTTCATCGACGGTTCTCTCTCGACAGCCTCTACCGCACCCTTTACAATCTCTGCCGGAGCATTGTCACCTCCCATAGCATCCAGCGCTATGTTCGTCATCTCTGTCATCTTTTTCCCTCCTAGCATTGCTAGGTTCATTCTACTAGACCTTACTGTAAAAATCAATATTTATTGTAAAAATATAGTCAAAAAGGCTTGTATTCTTCAAAAAGAACACAAGCCTCAACCACAAATCATTCCATATTAATAAATCCCTGTGCTTTTAAGCTTAAACTTGCCTAACAGATCACGCAATACCTGTGACTGACTGGAAAGCTCTTCGCTTGCAGCAGCACTTTCCTCTGAACTTGCAGAGTTCGTCTGAACCACACTGGAAATCTGTGAGATGCCCTCACTGATTCCGCCGATAGAATCAGCCTGTTTCACGGAAGCTTTGGAAATCTCAGTTACCTGCTCTACAACTCCATGTGCGCCTACTACAACCTCACTGAGTGCCTGCTGCGTGGACTCTGTAAGCTGAACACCGTTATCAACTGCACGAAGCGTCTCCTCAATCAGCTTAGATGTGCTCTTAGCAGCCTCGCCGCTCTTCGCCGCAAGATTACGTACTTCATCTGCAACAACTGCAAATCCCTTTCCTGCTGTACCTGCACGTGCTGCCTCAACAGCCGCATTCAATGCAAGAATATTGGTCTGGAAAGCAATATCTTCAATCGTCTTGATAATATGACCGATTTCGTTAGAGCAACTGCTGATGTTATCCATCGCCTGGGACATCGCCTGCATCTGCTGGTTACACTGCTCAATCTGCTCGCCCACTTCACTTACCTGTGTGCTGGTGGAGTTCGCACTCTGTGCATTATCATTGATCTGCTCAGATACAAGATTCACTGTATTCACCAGATTATCAATCTCATTGGCCTGCTCAGTCGCACCCTGCGCCAGAGCCTGCGCACCGCTGGAAACTTGATCTGCCCCATTTCCAACCTGCACCGCTACCGTCTGGATCTGAGCCATCGTCTCATTCAGCTGCTGCAAAATCACATCTGTCGATCTGCGAATCTCAATGAAATCTCCTACATACTCGAAATCCGCCGCTTCCATAGTCAGATCCCCTCTTGAAATCGCATTCAAGTTCGCAGAGATATCCGAGATATACATGGACAGCGTCTTCGCCGCCTGGTTCAAACAGTTCGCCAATATACCAATCTCATCTTTGTTCGGCACATCAATTTCAAAATCAAGCTTGCCCTGCGTAAGGAGCTGACTGTTCGCAGTGATCACCTGAATCGGACGTACAATCCTTGACATCACATATGTAACAAGTGATAAGCACGCAATTATGTTGATGATAAATGTGACAACTGTAACGGCAGTTGTCGCCGTGATCGCGCGGCTTAATGTAGTCTGATAAGTCTCTGTGTCCTTCTCGCTGAGCTCAATAACCTCATCCAGCAAAGCAACCAGACTGCTGACATTCGCTTTCGTCTCATTCAGATACATCTCCTGGGCTTTCTGATGATCCGTCTCATTCAATTCAAGAATCTCTACCGCGGACTCATGAATCGCCTCATGGATCGGAATCATCTTATCCATAAGAGCTGTGACTCTCTCGTCCTCTATATCAGACCTGTCTCCATAAAGCCATTTTCCAAGATCACAAGCCGTATAATCTGTGCTGCCGGTAAACTCCGTACCAAGATTGATCGCAGAACTCAAGTTCTCAATCCAACTGAAATGCGCTTTTTCTCCCGCAAGTGACAATGTATGGTTCTTTGTTGCCGTTGCCGTATTATTGCTGGCTGTTCGGATTTTCTTCACACCGTTAACTGTAAAGATAGCACTGATAACAACTACAGCTAAAATCACGATCACCCTTATCCATACGGATCTTTTAATTGACTTTCCCATGATTTACCCCTCTCTTTTTATTATTCAGAAAATATCTAAAAATTGACATTCTCTCTTAGGTGTATTCCCGTTCGTTTTTCATTATACTCGAAAGATGTCTTTTTTTCAATCTTTTTTTCTATGAAATACAACGTAAAAACAGAGAACCCATTTTTTACCAAAGGTTCTCTGTCTGTCCGTCTTTCCCGGGAATTAATCCTGCGGGATAATCTCTTTTTTGTTGTAGCTGCCGCAAGCCTTGCAAACTCTGTGAGGCATCATTAATTCGCCGCACTTGCTGCACTTTACAAGATTCGGAGCGCTCATCTTCCAGTTCGCTCTCCTTTTATCTCTTCTGGCTTTGGAAGATTTGTTCTTTGGACAAATTGACATAGGTTACACCTCCTTAAAATTCTTAAATACATCGCGGATCACTGACATTCTGGGGTCTAACCTCGTATCTTCACAGGCACAGGCTCCCTCATTTAGATTCTGACCACACACATTGCAAATGCCCTTGCAGGACTCGCTGCATAGAACTTTCATCGGCCATCCTACTAAAATCTCATTATAGAGCAATCTGTCTACGTCAAGATGATATCCGTCAATATAATTGTTCTCATCTAATTCATCTGTCTCGTCTGATCCCGCCTCAGATGCCTGGCTGCCAACCTCTCTTACAAAATCAAGGTCAAATCCCACCGGCACTGCCTTCAGGCACCGATCACAGGGAATCTCAATCACAAGCCTGCATGTCCCTTCCACTTTAATCCTTCCATGCTTCACATACTCCACGGCAATGTGAGCGTCACTTTTTGAGAGGATCGGATAAACTCTCTCCCCAACTGCGAAATGCTCCATGGAACAGGATACTGTATCATCAACAGGTGTATGCTGCTCAGATAAGACACCGGATAGGTCTAATATCATGCTATCACCCCTATTCACACCTAGATAATTATATCATGTAAATGTGGTTTGTCAACCGCTTATTCACCATATTTTGTATTTAATTATTTAATTTTAATCGTAACCGACTTTTTCTTCCCGCTTCCGTCGGTTGCACTAGCTGTTATCTTAACCTTGCGTCCTTTTCCTGCCTTTTTCGCTTTTACAACTCCTTTTGAAGATACCGTCGCGTACTTAGTATTTGAGCTTGTCCACTTAATCGTCTTATTTGCCTTTTTGCCTGTTGTCTTAACGGTTGCTTTTACTTTTAATGACTTTCCGGCTTTTACAGTCTTCTTTGCTTTCAGTTTTATGCTCTTAATAGTATCTTTCTTGATCTGTATCTTATATGCGGCTTTTACGCCGCTTCCGTCTGCGGCTGCGGCCGTGACAGTAACGGTTCTGCCCGCGCCCGCTTTCTTAACGGACACCTTTCCTTTTGAATCTACGGTTGCATATTTCTTGTTGGAGGTAGTCCATGTAACCGCTTTATTCGACGCATTTGAAGGTGATACCGACACAGTAAGCTGAATCTTTTTACCGGCTGCAATCTTCTTGGAAACTCCGGTGATTTTAATCTTTGTAACCTTTACAACCTCAGTTACCGGAGGCACGACAGTCTGACCGGCATCCTTTTTCTTTAATTGAAGCAGGATTTCTCCGCCCTTGTATGCCTTGTCTCCCACACTTTCTATATATGTCTTATTGTCATTGCTCTTAAAGGTAACTTTTACAGCAGAAACACTTTCATATCCACTGTTTTTCGCCGGAAGAAGTTCAAACACACCATCGGTCGACTCTGTGTTATCGCATTGATATTCTGCCGTTCCATCTGCTCTTGTGGCAGCTTTGAATGTTTTATCTTTGCCCTGTACGGATGATTTCAGATAAAGCTGCACTCCGGATACTGCTCCCTTTTCATCTTTTGCCTTCACTTTCAGTGTCATCGGCTGATCCGATGACGGTGTGTCTGGAACTTTGCTTCCCTTTACTGTGAGAGTGATCATATCGCCTGTAAATGGTACTCCATCCACTTCCACTGATTTTACGTATGCAAGCAGTTCTTCATCATCATATCCAAGGGTAACTTTTACCGCTTCCTCGAATTCATATGTTCCGTCTGCAGATTCCAGTACATAAGGAGGAGCTGTTGCATCCAGATCGTCCAAATCCTCACAGGACAGGCTGACCTCACCATTTTCTCCGGTCAGTTCTTTGAAATCCACCTCATGCTTTCCATAAAAAGAATCTGTATTCAGACGGAGCGCTACTCCCGGGACTCCTGTCTTGTCAGCATTCTGCACCTTTACCTTTAATTCCGTCCGATACTCTTCTGCCGGCGGATTCGGTTCTTCCGCTCCATTCACCGAAAGAGTGATTTCTCTTCCATCATACTCCGCTCCGCCTGCCGTTGCAATATATGTCTTTCCCCCGTCATCGCCGAACGTAACTTCTATGGGCTCTTCGCACGTATACTTATTATCTGCGGCTGGCTGAAGCACATATGTATCATCGGTCTTCTCTGTATTGTCACACTGATATTCAGCCTTGCCTTCTGCGTCCACTGCCTTTAATGCTATATCAGCGTCTGTTCCGTATTTTGTTGATTTCATGTAAAGCTGTATATCTGTCACTGGTTTCTTATTCTGATCCCGAACTTTTACGTTCAGTGCAGAGGGCCTGGTTATAACAGGTATATCCGGTTCTTCATTTCCTTTTACTGTAAGGATGACAGTTTCTCCTGTATATGGCTTTTCATCTCCCTCTCCAATTTTTATAGTATTAATATATACAAAATCTTCAGTATAATCATAAGCCAAAGTGAATTGTACCGATTCATTGAATTCATATTTGCTAACTCCAGATTCATCTTTTATTGACTGTAACATATAATATGGAGCATCTGCCTCAAAATCTGTCAATTCTTCGCAGGAATATGTTACTTCTCCGCTTTCCTCTTTTGTTGCTTCCGAAAAATCCAATTGCATATTTTGATTCGGATAATTTTTATTTTCATATGCCAGACAAAGCTGTACCCCAGATATCGGATTTCCATCCCCATCCACTACCTTTACTTTCAGCGTCGTCGGATATCCTTCTACCCCTGAAGCCTTAACCTCAAGTCCCATCCCCGCAAAGCTGCCTAATATCATCGCCAACGATACCAGCCCTGCAATAATCTTTTGTGTGATTTTCTTCATGTTTTTTGTCTTCCTTTCTTTTTCTGTCTGTCCACTATCTTATCTTAATGGCAACCGTCTTTTTCTTTCCGCTTCCGTCCGTCGCTTTAGCGGTAATCTTAACCGTCTTCCCTTTCCCTGCTTTTTTCGCTGTTACTACACCTTTTTCGTTCACTGCTGCATATGCTGTATTCGAAGATTTCCATTCTAATTTCTTGTTTGCCTTTTTTCCGGTTGTCTTTACGGTCGCTTTTATCTTTATCTTCTTCCCTGCCCTCACTGTCTTTTGGGCTTTCAGACTGATCTTCTTAACCGAATGCATCATGATCTTGATCTTACACTCACTCTTTTTTCCGCTTCCGTCCGTCGCTTTAGCGGTGATTTTAACCGTTTTTCCAGCTCCTGCCTTTTTTGTCGTAACCTTCCCTGCAGAATTTACAGCCGCATATCTGGTATTCGAAGACTTCCATTCAACAGTTTTATCTGACGCATTAGCCGGAGAAACCTCTGCGGTGAGTTTTACTTTCCTGCCTGCGGCTATCTCATAGGAAGCAGATGTATTTATAGTGATTCCTGCTACCTTTACCGCCTTCGGCGTCTCGTCAGCAGGCGCGGTTCCTGCTTCGTACTCCATCACAATGGGATATAAGGACAGACTGTTCATCGTGAAGCGGACCGTACGATCATCTAACCTGTCAAAGTCCAGCTTTTTCAGCTTGTCTTCATTATCCACATAATAAACATTTTTAACTTTCTTATTTCCCTCAGTCTTTTTGGTAATTCTGTACTCACCGTCAGCAAGCTTTGACACTTCCCATCTATGAGGATTGATCACTTTAATATCGAAGATATCGTAATCATTTCCCCCAAGCTCCCCTACAGTGATTCCGTCAAGCTTATGCTCCAACGCAATGAAATCTTTAAAATTAAGTCCCTCTATCACTGTGCTGCCAGACGAGATGACGATCGTTGTATCATCCTTATGTATCTCCGCTTTATTTACAAGATAATGCTTCCCTACATCCATCCGCTTACAGTCCGAATGGTCATAGAAATACTTTCCTTCCATGTATTCTGCTTTATCCTTTGCAACGAGCGGGAACGGTGCCGCGCCGTATCTTTCGTCTTCCACTATGACCATATAGGTCACATCCTCCCAAAGCGCCGGATATCTTGTCTCACCGGTATTTTCATCTTCTATGGCCAATTTTCCGTCAATACACACGGTCTCGATCGTCTCTATATCGCTGACCAGCTTTACCTTAACTTTCGGCAGCGGCGCATTCCCATAAAGAATCTGGGTATCTGCCGTCACACGTCTGTCTGACTCCGGATTCTGATTCTCCCTTTTATATAAGCGCAGATTGCTAACCTTTTTGTAATCATAAACCCCGTCAGAGAAATCACTTTTAATATTATACAGAGAACCGTCTTTGACCCAGACATATACATGCGGCATCCTGTATTGTGTGTCTTCTGCAAAGATGATATAGTTGTGATTGTTTACCAGACTTAGCTCCGGAAGCTTCCCGTCCTGTGCCGTTACCGTCTGTTCGACCTCCTGTCTCGTACTATTGAAGATTTTAAATACGACCGGCTGCGTCACTGGTCTGGTCACCACCGGACTGACCGTTGCATTAATCACTTCATCAATGGTTATTCCTGTAATCGTTACCCTCTCCGTCTCGTAGATATCCTTTTGCTGGTAGGCTGGAATATTATGAGCCATCACTTCCTTGGACAGCAGTAAAGCAGCAAACAACGCAATCGACATACCTGTCACAAGCTTTCTCCAATTTTTATCTCTCCATCTCATGTACTCTTCCTGTCACCTCTCCTCTATTGCTATTTATATATATTTCCAATTATACCCCCCCCCCTGTCTGATTGTCCAATCGATATAATGCATGTACGTATCTTATTTATTTATAATATCTATAAATGGAGTTGTTTTTCTTCTGATATTCTCAACAAAAAAACACAAAAAAGAGCCTGCCACACTGGCAAGCCCATATTTTATATTCGGCCCAATAATTGTATTATTCTTTTTTATTTATTGACATAAAATAGCCTTATACATATAGTAATACAAGGAGAAAAATTTCTCCGCAAAATAATGTTCCCTCCTCGATATGCTGCTTATAAATGTTCGGAATTATTTTCTTTTGGATCAGTATTATTAAGATTTTTCCAGATGGCAAACTCATGAATAACAAAGACATCATTAATGGGGTGCCGCATAACCGCCCCTGTTTCTTTGCGTTTAAAAACTCTAAAATATCTGATATATATTGGATTATCCTAATTTCATCAAGATATGAAAAGTTTAAACGAATAGAGAAAAATAAAATCAAAAAGTATGGTTACTGTAATACAATTCGTTTCGGTATTGTTCTTGGTAGAAATACAGCATTTCTAATCCAGAACATGTGCCCAGCGACAAGCAAATATTTAACTCCATACATAGACAAAAATGAATGTCCCATTAGAATTGACAGAAGACTTGAACTGTCTGCTGGAAACTGATAGTCAAAAGGCTCACAAAGCCATATATTAGCTTTTGTGAGCCTTTGTACTTTTAAAAGTACGAAGTTAGATTCTTGTCATCCGGAAATCATTTGGCTTCTTTTACGACATCAATCACTGCAGAATCCCAGCCCTGCGCGCCGCCGTCCAGAGATACCCTGACTATCCATTTAACAGCCTTTGGATATTGTATATAAGAAGGAATATCTATATCAAACTTCTTCTGTGTACCATCTCCCGACATTGAAACCTTCTCATCACTTACCTGTACTTGCGCTCCGATTGCTGATTCATACCATAACTGACAGTATACTTCTTCCGGAAGGTTTTTACCGTTTACCGTAATCGCTGCAACTCCGCCATCCTCGTTTACTTTATCAATTGAAGAAGATATAGAAGATATCTCAGAAACTACCGGCTTTTCACCTCTGTTATCCTGTACAAAAAGGTCGATATCCTCCCCTGTATAGTTTTGACCATTTACCGTCTTAATAAAATTACCATAATAATTTCTTCCGCCTACAACTTCAATGGTTTCCTCACTTGTACATTCACTATCTTCTGTAGGTTTAAGTAAATATGTGACTCCGCTTTTCAAAGTAAGTGGCTCATAGAGAACATATCCATCTTCATCCGTTGGCTCATCAAAAATTATGTCTTCTGCACTTTCACTCTTACTCTCAAGCATCAAATAAATATCTGCAACAGGTTCTCCTGTCTCTTCATCCGTAACATAAACCGGCATCTCTCTCGAATCTGCTTTAACTACTGTCATCCCGGTTCCTGCAAAGTTTCCTAAAAGTAATGCCAGTGCTGCTGCGCTTGCTAAGATCTTTTTAATATTTTTCTTCATCATGTCTTTCATCCTTTCTGTTATTCACTGCTTAGCCTCGATAGTTACTGCGTTTACTACTTTCGCACCCTCATACCCTTTCCCTCCTAATCTAATGCTGTCTGACTTATCTGGTAACTTTTTATTATTATATCTCTTTTCCGACTACTTGTCCAATTGTTATAATACATATATAAGTTCATTTATTTGAGTTTTCTATAAAGCACAGCTTTCAACCCAAAACAATCCCCCCACATAAAGTGGAGGGATGAATTCAGATTTACTTAATTTTAATTGTAACTGTCTTTTTCTTTCCGCTTCCGTCAGTTGCGCTGGCTGTTATCTTAACCTTACGGTCTTTTCCTGCCTTTTTTGCTTTTACTACTCCTTTTGAAGATACAGTCGCGTACTTCGTATTAGAGCTTGTCCACTTGAGCGCCTTATTCGCCTTCTTGCCCGTTGTCTTAACAGTCGCTTTTACTTTCAATGACTTTCCGGCTTTCACAGTTTTCTTTGCCTTTAATTTTATACTTTTTACAGCGTGCTTCTGAATCCGGATCTTATATGTAGCTTTAACACCGCTGCCGTCTGCTGCTGTGGCTGTGATCGTAACTGTTCTGCCCGCGCCCGCTTTCTTAACGGACACCTTTCCTTTGGAATCTACAGTTGCATATTTTTTATTGGAGGTCGTCCATTTAACAGCTTTATTGGATGCATTTGACGGTAATACCGACGCAGTAAGCCGAATCTTTTTACCAACCGCAACTTTCTTGGAGATACCGGTGATTTTAATCTTTGTAACCTTGTATACCTTCGTTCCGCTGGATTTAACTACAAGTGCCGCTTTTGCATCATTAAGCGCTTTAAGCGCTTTCTTATAGTCTGTTTCTGAAGCTTTTTCTTTTTTAGTAACAGCTTTCGCCGCCTCAAGCGCCTCCTTATATACTTTCCAACTGTCCGGTGTATAATCTGCTTCCTTAAGCTTTGCAGCATCCTTAATCGCAGCATTAAGCTTTGCCATTGTTTCTTTTGTCAGGATTTTCTTCACAGTAATAACTGCTTCCTGCCCTGCTTCAACTTTTTTTCCGTCAACTATGAATTTCCTGATATAATAATTACTGTCAGAATTAACAACAAAATCTACCGACATCGGAATATCACACTCATATTTTCCATTCTCCATCAATGATATCTTGTTACCCTGACCAGTCCTCTCAGACATGCCATTCATTGAATATGAAGCTGTCCCATTTTCTTTTGTTTCCGAAAAATAAAGAGAACTGAAATTCGTTTTTATTTCAAACAATATCTTAGCTGCCGGTTCGCCTTCTTCATCTACAGCTTTAATTTTTAAAGTATGATTGTTTGCCGCTGTTTTGAGGAAGAGTTCTTCTTCTGCTTCTCTGATGTCTGCAAGCGCTACACCATACTGGAAATTAGTGGCACTGTCCGTGGCAAGAACCTTCTTTCCCTCTTCAATTGCCGAATTATATACTTCCCAGGACTCCGGTGTATAATCCGATGATTTCTTCGCTCCAAAAGCATCAATTGCAGCTTGGAGCTCTCCTCTCGCTGCCTCTTCTACGATACGAATCGTTCCGGTCGGGTATGCCGTATCCGTGTCGGAAACCGCCACATTAATCTTCCATGCATATGCATTTTGTGGCTTTTCAGGCAACGTTACCGTGATCGTCTTCTCTTTATCACCGGCACCGGCTGCGGGAACAGATACTCTATTGCTGTTATTGTAAGGACGGCTTCTGTCGGACTCTGCCGATTCTGTATAAGAAAGATAATAATACAGCTCACTCGGAAGATATCTGCCATAAACTTTGACAGTTACCTGTCCTTTGTTCGTAACATCTGTTATCTCTGTACTCACACCGATAATCCGGGGATTCTCACTGGCTTTTCTAATATTGACAGTTGGCTGATACTCTTTATCATTCTTATGATCGTTGAGCATACTGCCGCTCCCGTCCCGCACATCGGCAATATACATCTTTTTTGATACATCGCCTTCAGCAATCCGGACGGTTATTGTCTGAACACATTCCAACCCGCTGTCTTCCGTTAATTCAAGCCAATAAAACCCGCTCTTTTTGATTGTATCATCAATCACCAACCCCCACTTCAAGTGGGGGTTTGAAAAACGCCCCCAAGGGCTCTGTTACTGCTCACCTGAAAGGTGGGTGTCGCAAGCATTTACTACTTGCTACCGCTAAAAAGCGGCTCCCCCACTT